>Ga0302320_10001471_pt1 | contig 56790 bp, 36 predicted proteins | sample Bog_T0_3_FD_202130 | JGI IMG/M metagenome (GOLD analysis project Ga0302320, IMG submission 202130) | Peat permafrost microbial communities from Stordalen Mire near Abisko, Sweden - Bog_T0_3 | ecosystem: Environmental > Terrestrial > Soil > Wetlands > Peat | place: Sweden: Abisko, Stordalen Mire...
TTGATAACATAGCCAAAGTCCTGTTGCAGGAAGTAGGGCAGAAGGAAACGGTCATGCAGCCGGGTGCCCCAGCGGATGGGCTTTTCCTCGTAAGGTTTCCGCCAGAAAAGCGCCACAAGGGCCCTGACCAACAGTTGTTGCGCCAGGCTCATGCGCGCATGGGGTGGCATTTCGAACGACCGGAATTCCACCAACCCCAAGCGCCCCGTGGAACTATCGGGTGAATAGAGCTTATCGATGCAGAACTCGGAGCGGTGAGTGTTTCCAGTGACGTCGACCAGCAGATTGCGGAAGATGCGGTCAACAATCCAGGGGGGGCAGGTTCCCGCCTCACCGCGGGTCAGCAGGCTGAATGCGATCTCCAGTTCGTAGACAGAATCCGCCCGGGTCTCATCCACCCTCGGAGCCTGGCTGGTGGGACCGATAAACGTGCCTGAAAACAGGTACGAAAGTGAGGGGTGATTCAGCCAGTAACCCAACAGGCTCTTCAACAGGTCAGGGCGTCGCAAAAAGGGACTATCTGTCGGTGTGGCGCCGCCCAAGACCAGGTGATTTCCACCCCCGGTGCCGGTGTGGCGCCCGTCCAGCATGAACTTTTCCGTCCCCAAACGGCTCAACCGCGCCTGCTCATAGAGCGTCGTGGTGGTGTTCACCAGCTCGTCCCAACTTCCCGCGGGGTGAATATTGACCTCCAGCACTCCCGGGTCAGGGGTCAGCTTGATGTGCCGCACACGGGAATCGTGAGGGGGGGTATAGCCTTCAATCAGCACCGGCATCTTGAGTTTCGCCGCGGTCTCCTCCACGGCGGCCAGCATGTCGATGTAATCCTCGATCTTTTCCACGGGCGGGATGAAGACCCAAAGCTTGCCATCGCGCGGTTCCACGGTAAGGGCAGTCCGCACCACGGGAACGGTCTCTTTCGGTTCGGCGCGCGGCTTCTCTTCGGGTTCGGTGTGTTTCTCCACATACACTACTGGAGCTTCCACTGCTTTTTGCGCCACCTGGGCCTGCCTGGGGGGAACCTTGAGCGGCCCCACCGGAGCCGTGGGATCAACCTCGGAAATCTTCTGTTTCTCCTCCGCGGGTTCCCAAACCAGCGTTTCCAGTGGCAGCCGCAATCCCACGGGTGAATCGCCGGGAATCAGGTAGAGCTGGGGTGAACGCAGCACCCAGATGCTGCTCTGCCATGCCGCGCCACTCTCCGTCTCGTCCCTTTTGATGGGCAGCACGCAGCCAGTGGGCTGGCCGAGGCCCCGTTCAAACACCTTGCGCAGATTCTCCCGCTCCAGCGGATCTTCCAGCTTATTGTTCAGCGGATCCACGTTGGCGGGAAGCTTGCGCTCCTTCAGCAGATAGGCAAGCGGGTCCTCATAAGCCTTGATGACGTAGCCCGCGCCCACGCCCAGGCGTTCCGCCAGTGCCTCAGTAAACTGCCGCGCCGCATTGATGCCAAAGCCGTAATCGCGATCGGTTTCGGCCAGCAGGCGGGCATCGTTCCACAGCGAGGCGCCGTCCGTCCGCCAATAATAGCCAAGCGTCCAGCGTGGCAGAGGTTCGCCGGGATACCACTTCCCTTGCCCATAGTGCAGCAGACCACCTTTGCCGAATTCCTCGCGCAGGCGCAGCAGCAACTCCTGTGCTCTCTTCAGTTTGGCCGGGCCGAGGGCGGCGGTGTTCCACTCCGCCCCGTCCATATCGTCAATGGAAACGAAAGTGGGTTCGCCTCCCATGGTCAGGCGGACGTCACCAGCAACCAGTTCCTCATCAATGCGTTGTCCCAGATGGTAAAGCTCCTGCCACTGTTCTTCCGTGTAAGGCTTGGTGACCCGGGCGGGTTCATAGATGCGCCGCACCCGCATTTCATGGTGAAACTCCACCTTGCTGGGGCTCACCAAACCGGTGACCGGAGCAGCGGATCGCGGTTCCGGAGTCGCCGCCAGGGGGATGTGCCCTTCCCCGGCAAACAGGCCGGAAGTGGGGTCAAGTCCAATCCATCCAGCGCCGGGCAGGTAAACCTCCGCCCACGCGTGCAGGTCAGTAAAATCCTCTTCCGCACCTGCGGGACCTTCCAGCGGTTTCACATCGGGCTTCAGCTGAATCAGGTAGCCGGAAACAAAACGGGCGGCAAGTCCGAGGTGCCGGAGCGTCTCCACCAGCAACCAGCCGGAGTCGCGGCAGGAACCGCTCAAGAGTGTCAGCGTCTTCTCCGGGGTCTGCACGCCCGGCTCCGTCCGGATCACGTAGTGGATGTCACCCTGTAACCGTTGATTGAGGCCCACAAGGAAGTCCACCGCGGGGGCGGGCTTGCGGTCAATGCTATCCAAAAAGGCTTGCAGTTTGGGTCCCGCTGGGGCCGCCTTGCGGTACGGTTCCAGTTCGCGCTGTTCCCAGGCTTCGTATTGAAACGGAATCTTCTCCGCATAAGGCTCAAGGAAGAAATCGAACGGATTGATCACCGTCATTTCGGCGACCAGGTCCACTTCCAGCGAAAAGCGGCGGGTCTCCTTGGGAAACACCAGGCGCGCCAGGAAGTTTCCCTGCGGGTCCTGCTGCCAATTGATGAAGTGATCCTTGGGATCAATGGTCAGGGAAAAGCTTGTCACCGGCGTGCGCGTGTGGGGAGCGGGACGCAGGCGTACTGTTTGGGGGGAAAGCGTCACAAGACGATCATATTCATAGGTCGTCTTGTGGTAGAGCCCTACACGAATACCCATTAGGCGGCGTCTCCCTCTGCGGCGGGCAGGTCGTCGGGAGCAGCATGGAAGAAGTCGCGGGCCAATCCATCGTCGATTGTGTTCATCCTCCCTTGCAATGCGTCCAGATACTCATGCAGCCCCTGATTGATGATACTTTCAACCGGTGTATAGTCCAGTTCCGCGCGCAGGGGGGCAAGCGTCCGTTCCGAAGGATAGTGGCACGATCCCATCGGCGTGCCGGTAATCGCATGCAGCGATTCATCTGCCGCTCGCAGGCAGTGGCGAATGGCGCGGGGAAACTCACGGTCAAGAACCAGGAATTCAACGATGCTGCGGGGGGCAATCCGTCCGTGCTTCTTGCGGTACATCTCAAATCCGCTCACCGATTTCAAAACCGCAGCCCAGTGGATGTCATCGTAGGGGGTGCCAACGGAGTTGGCCGATGGCAGGAGCATAAAATACTTCACATCCAGGATGCGGGAGGTCTTATCCGCACGCTCAAGCTGCCGCCCGAGTCGCAGAAAATGCCAGGCCTCGTTGTAGCTCATGGTGGAGTCGGTAATGCCCTCAAACATATGGCAGCCCAGGCGGATGGCGCGCAGGATCTCCGGCAGGCGCTCCGACTCTGCCAGCGCCCGCTGGGTTTGGATCTTCAGGTACATGCTGTTGACCTGCTCCCACATCTCCGAGGAGATGATTTCGCGAACGGAGCGGGCGTTTTCGCGGGCAGCACGCAGGCAGGACGAGATGGAATTGAGGTTCTTGGTCTCCCAAACCAGGAACTTGATGACGGTTGACTTTTTGGCCTTGCCGTGGCGCTCCAGATAGGTCGAGGCGTCACCGCTGGTGTCAATCAGCGGCTGCCATTGGTGGGCGGGTTCAAGCGGCAAGTCGAGCTGCAGGTGCAGGTTGACGTCAATGAAGCGGGCCACGTTCTCCGCCCGCTCAATGTAGCGCGCCATCCAATAGACGGCCTCTGCCGCGCGGCTCAGTAGCGGTGCGGTTTCATTGCTCATTCCCGGCTCCTCCCTCTGTCGGCGCGAGAACCCAGGTGTCTTTGCTCCCGCCACCCTGCGACGAATTGACCACCAGCGACCCCTTGCGTAAAGCCACCCGCGTCAGCCCTCCCGGCAGGACATAAATCTCCTTGCCATAGAGAATGTAAGGGCGCAAATCCACGTGGCGGCCTTCCAGCTTGTCCTCGATCAGGGTCGGAACCCGCGAAAGCGCCAGCGTGGGCTGCGCGATGTAATTGCGCGGCTTTTCGGTTATTTTGGCGGCAAATTCCTCGCGCTGCGCGGCGGTGGAGTGTGGCCCCACCAGCATTCCGTAACCGCCTGCTTCATTCGCCGACTTCACTACCAGTTTATCAAGGTTTTGCAGAACGTGCTGGCGGTCCGCATCACGCCAGCAGAGGTAGGTGGGCACATTGGGCAGGATCGGCTCAGCGCCCTCATAGTAGCGAATCATATCCGGCACATAGGCGTACACAACCTTGTCATCCGCCACGCCATTGCCCGGAGCGTTGGCCAGTGACACCTTGCCCGCCCGGTAGACGTCCATGATGCCGGGAACGCCCAAAAGCGAATCGGGGCGGAACACCTGCGGGTCAAGGAAGTCGTCATCCAGGCGGCGATAGATCACGTCCACACGGCGCAGGCCCTTGGTGGTTCGCATGCACACATAGCCGTCCTGCACCACCAGGTCGCGGCCCTCAACCAGTTGAATGCCCATGCGCTGGGCCAAAAAGCTGTGCTCAAAATATGCGGAGTTGTACATGCCCGGCGTCAGCAGCACCACGGTGGGTTTGTTGGCAGCGTGGGGAGGCGCAATGGACTCCAGCATTTCCAGCAGCTTGCTGGGGTAAATGTCCACGGGGCGGACCTTGAGGCCGGCAAAAACGCGGGGGAAAGTCCGCTTCATCAGGTCGCGGTTTTCCAGCACGTAGGAGACGCCCGACGGCACGCGGAGATTGTCCTCCAGAACATAAATCTGCCCATCACCATGGCGAACCAGGTCCGTCCCCGTAATGTGGCACCAGACACGGCCGGGAGGATTGACTCCCCGGCATTGCGGCCGGTAGAACGTGGCCGATTTGATGATCTCCTCGGGGATCACCTTGTCCTTCAGGATCTTCTGGTCGTGGTAGATGTCGTCAATGAATTCGTTGAGGGCGTGGATGCGTTGCTTGAGGCCGCGCTCAACCCAATCCCATTCTTCGGCGGTGACAATGCGCGGAATCAGGTCAAAGGGGAAGATGCGTTCGGTGCCTGCCGAGTCGCCATAAACGTTAAAGGTGATGCCCATCTGCAGGAGCAGCGCTTCCGCCACGCGTTGACAGCGCAGGAGTTCGCCGTCTTCCAGCGATTCAATGGTTTCCAGCAGCAGGCGCGCCTCCTCGCGAGCCTTGCCGTCCGTGTCAAAGACTTCATCATAAAAACCGTCGGTCTGATACGAGTTAAGCTCCATTGGTCCCTTCCCCAGAGCACGAGACAGTAAGCGAAAAGCAGCCGGCGGAATACAAAGGGGGGGGGCGGCGGCCTTGATGAGCTGTCGTCTATACTGACTGTAGAAAACGTTGATCGAGAACGAAGGTCGCTGCTAAAGGAATCCTGCGTCAGGCTTTCTGCCGCCTGGCTTCGGCGATCTGCCCAATTCCCATCGTTTCGGTGTCCGGCTGCCTCCCCCACCAACCACTTCCAGCACGTCACCTACTACTTAATAGATTAATGCCACGCCCCATAGGTGTGTCAATAGGAGTTAATATAAATTCTTCCTATCGTGAGTAGAAGAATTTTATGAGGAGACTAAATTGTCCGAGATGAATCTGGGTGAATTGCTCGGGTTGTTTGGGCTTACAGCTGACACTCGAAAGTTCACACCTCACCGCTTGAAGTTATGAGTTTGAAACTCATCGTGGTCGATCGACTTGGAGCGCAGGCTCCCCGCACTACCTTCCCTTACGTCTCAACAGGTTTCCATTGATTTCGCGTTGTGCCCATTTAATGAGTATGACAAGATCGATGTGAGGACGGTGCAATATGCAGATCAAGCCCATCAAGACTGACGCCGACCATACGGCGGCCCTTCGCGAAATCGAACGGATTTGGGGAGCGCCCGAGGGAACTGCAGAAGGAGACCGCCTTGAGGTCATGACAACTCTCGTTGAGGCCTACGAACAGACTCATTTTCCCATCGATGCGCCCGACCCCATTGAGGCCATCAAGTTCCGGCTGGAACAGCAGGGCGTGGATAAAAAGGCACTGATCGGCGTGATTGGCAACCGGACGCGCGTTTACGAAGTGCTTCGCCGCGATCGCCCCCTTTCGCTTGCCATGATCCGCCGGCTCAATCAATCCCTGAACATTCCGGCCGAGATCCTGATTCGCCCCATTCGCACGCGCAAACGATTGGCGTAGCTGGCTCGCCACAGGTACAGGCACAGTACACGATTGCCGCGCCGAGATGAGTCTGGGCGCATTGCGCGGGTTGTTTGGGCTGAGAGCTAACAGACGACAGCTCCAAGCTTTTTAGTAAAGAACCCTGAACCGGATCGTGCTCGGAATGGCTTCCAGCGCGGCGACAAGGCCATCATCCCACTCATGATTGATGTCAAGGATGGCGTAACCCACGCTCCCCTTGGTGTCGTACACCTGCCGCTCCACGTTGATTCCACGCTCCGCGAAGACCCGATTGATGGCCAGCAGCATTCCGGGAATGTTGCGGTGAATGTGCACCAGCCGGTGATTCTCCGGCGCGCTCTCAAGCTGGCAGTGCGGCAGGTTCACGCTCAGGCGCGTATTGCCGCTTTGAATGTAGCGGCACATCTGGGCGGAAACGAATTGCCCGATGCTTTGCTGCGCCTCTTCCGTGCTGCCGCCGATGTGCGGAGTCAGAATGACGTTGGGAAGGTTCTGGAGCGAGTTGGCAAAGGGCTCGCCGCTGCCCGGCTCCTCAGGGAAGACGTCAATGGCCACACCGCTCAGCTTGCCGCTCTTCAGGTTATCCGCCAGGGCTTCATGATTCACCACAAAGCCGCGGCTCAGGTTGAGGAACACTGAGCCCTTCTTCATCATGCGGAACTCTTCCTCGCCAAAAAAGTCGCGGTTCTGCGGCTTGCCGTCAACGTGCAGCGACACCACATCGGCGTTTTGCAGCAGTTCCGGGAACGTGCAGCTCTTGGCATTGCCACGCGCCAGCACCTCCGCCCCATCGCAGAAGATCACCTTCATGCCCAGCGCTTCCGCCATTTCAGAAAGCTGCGAGCCGATTTTGCCGTAGCCCACAATGCCCAGCGTGAGGCCGCGAACCTCGTGGCAGCCTTTCGCGCTCTTGTCCCAAACGCCGCCGTGCAGGGCCGTGCTGCTGTGGAAGACCCGCCGCACCAGCATGATGATCTCGCCCAGCGCCAGTTCCGCCACGGAGCGCGTGTTGCTGTGGGGATCGTTGAAGACGGCAATGCCCTGCTCCGTGCAACCGGCGCAATCGATCTGCTCCACGCCAATGCAATACGCGCCCACCACCAGCAATTCAGGAGCGGCATCCAAAACGGCTTTGGTGATTCTGGTTTTGGAACGGATGCCGACCACGTTGACGTCGCGGATCTCCCGAATGACGGTGGCTTCATCTGGGCTGCCCGCGAGGCTGCGCACCTCGTATCCGGCGCGGGAAAACGTGGCCACCGCATCCTGGTGAATCCCTTCAAAAAACAACGCTTTCATTGCCATCTTGCTCCCCTGGAAAGTGTGAATTGAGGTCTTAATACAATACGACAGAAACGCGGCGAGAGGATTGGATTTTCAAGAGCGCGGGCGAACTTCGCCTCGAATTGAAGGTCTGCATCCGGGTCGGCGGTTTGGAACTTCATGCGGACTTGCTTTAAGAAATTTTCCGCTCGATTTTTGCACCCAAGGGGGGGTAGGCCAAAAATGCAGGTTGGGGAATGGCGTGAAGTAGCCCGTTCCGCTGCTACAAAATGGAGTCCTGAACGGGACAAAACGACTCAATGTCGCCATTTAAAAGGGACATATTGCCCCTTTGGCCGCTTGCGTTTTATGTGGACCTTTCGGGACAAGTGAAAATCAAACGACATCTTGTCATGACCAAAACCCGGCGGAACGGAGTGTGGCGGTGACGAGTCGATTCTCGTCATTGGCGTGGGGCCCGCAAGCAGGCACAAGAATCGGGAAATAACGTGAACGTCCAGGGCTCTCCCAAATGGAACACTCTTCCGTGCTAAATTACTGACGTCCACAAATGTCAATGCGGACCGTAAGCAGGCCATTATCGATGAACTCGCGAGTGAAGGGCTGCCCCTTGAGCCGCTGGCCGATGAGGTGGGCAAGGACCTTGACCCCTTTGACCTCATTTGCCACGTGGCGTTTGATCAGCCACCTCTCACCCGGCGGGAGCGCGTGGAGAACTTTCTTAAGCGCGATGTCTTTACCAAGTACGGTCCCCAGGCCCGCGCCGTGCTGGAAGCGCTGCTGGAAAAATATCAGGACCAGGGCGTGATCAATCTTGACGATCCCCGCGTCCTGCAAATCCCGCCCTTCGATGCCATGGGGACGCCCTTTCAGTTGATCAAGCAATTCGGCACCAAGGCAATCTTCACCCACGCCGTTCACGAACTCCAATCTGTACTCTATGCAGGAGCGGGGTGAATATGGGTTGGTAACCACCGCCTCGGTTGCCAGTAACCACCCCCGCGGTTGCCAGTAACCACCCCCGTCGCTACCGCTCCGGCCCCTCCTGAATCAGGAGGGGAGCCGCAAAACACAAGCTCCCCTCCTCAGATGAGGAGGGGTGGCGCGTTGAGCGCCGGGGTGGTGCTGAGCAGGGGGGTGGTGCTGAACAGGGGGTGGTGCTGAGCAGGGGGTGGTGCTGAGCAGGGGGTGGTGCTGAGCAGGGGGTGGTGCTGAGCAGGCGGGTACCAAAAAACCATCATGCCCTGACGATTTTGCGCCGATTAATTGCATGAGGAAAAAATCATGCAGGAAATTCACAACCGGCAATCCCTGAAATCCCGGCGCAGAGAATTGAGGGCGTCCTTAACCCCTGCCGAGGCCGCATTGTGGAAGACGCTTCAACGATCTCAGGTGGGCGGGAAGAAATTTCGCCGTCAGCACAGCGTAGGGCCTTACATCCTGGATTTTTACTGCCCGGAGTGCCGCCTGGCCGTGGAGCTTGATGGCCAGGGCCACTTTAATCCAAAGTCGTGGGAGCACGATTGTCGCCGGACGGAATACCTGCAAAAGTGGAACATCCGTGTGCTGCGCTTTGAGAACCGTGATGTGTTTGAATATCCGGACTGGGTTCTGCGGGAGATCAGCGGGCACCTGCGCGCGGCCTAGGCAAGCCACCCCGGCGGCAGCAGTTCCGGTAACCACCCCTGGCGCTAGCGGTTCCGGTAACCACCCCTGGCGCTAGCGGTTCCGGTAACCACCCCTGGCGCTAGCGGTTCCGGTAACCACTCCCGACGCTAGCGGTTCCGGTAACCACCCCCGGCGGCAGCGGTTCCGGTAACTGCTCCCGGCGCTAGCGGTTCCGGTAACCACCCCCGGCGGCAGCGGTTCCGGTAACCACCCCCGTCGCTGGCGCTCCGGCCCCTCCTGAATCAGGAGGGGAGCTTTTGCCGGCATGGCTCCCCTCCTCAGATGAGGAGGGGCCGCGCGTTGCGCGGGGGTGGTGTTGAGCCGGAGTGTCCGCGCCCTGCCCTGGGGTGGTGCTGGAGGCGGTGGTGCTGAACCGGTGGCGGTGAACCAGCCCGCTGGCCCCGGCGCACCCGAAACGTTCCGGGAGCACGCCCAATTCTACCTCAGCCATCTCCCGCGCCTCACCACCCGCCCGGAGCACCCGCCCGGAGCACATCAAGCAACTCCGCCAAACCATCTTAAATCTGGCCGTCCGCGGGCAACTTGTGCCCCAGGACCCGAGTGACGAGCCGGCCTCCGAGCTTCTGAAAAAGATTCAGGTGGAGAAGGCGCGGTTGGTGAAAGAAGGAAAGGTGAGTTGTGGTAAGCCACCGATTCCTGCTGCTGCCGACGAACTGGCGTTTGAGTTAAGACCCGGGTGGGGAGCTGCGAGAATCAGCCAAATTCTCATCGAGCTACAAACGGGACCCTTTGGAAGTTCTCTACATCAGAGCGACTATCAAGAGGGAGGCGTTCCGGTAATCAACCCGGCATCTATCAAGGGCGAGCGCCTGGTTCCAATCGAGAGCATGGCTGTAGGCCCTGCGACGCTGGAAAGGCTCGCCACATTCAAACTTCGTCAACGCAATATCGTAATGGGGCGCCGGGGGGACATGGGTAGATGCGCCGTAGTTACCGAACGCGAAGATGGATGGCTTTGTGGCACAGGAAGCCTGATTCTACGGCTTCCGGAGTGCATATTTCCCCGTTTCCTTGTTACCGTTATTGGGGCTCCCTTCGTTCGCGAATATCTCGGGGCATCGGCCGTCGGAGCCACGATGCAGAATCTGAATCAATCCATTCTGCTCAACCTTGTTATTGGTCTCCCGCCGCTCGCCGAACAACACCGCATCGTCGCGAAGGTGGACGAACTGATGGCCCACTGTGACCGGCTGGAAGAGCAACTCTCGACCGCCCACGCCGAAAGCCGCCGCCTGCTTGAATCCGTCCTCCACCAGGCCCTGAACGGCAATGACCTGCCGTAACCACCTCAGCGCAACCGCGGCTCCCCTCCTCAGCTGAGGAGGGGTGTCCGTCAACTGACGGACGGGGTGGTGCTGATCCGGAGGCGTGGCGCTCTGCCGCTGGTAACCACCCCCGTCGCTAGCGCTCCTCCCCTCCTGGGGGGCACTGGAGCAGGCATCCTCCAGACACCTTTTCAGGACTTTTTTTCCGGAAGAAAAATCAGGAGAAATTCGCAAGACAATTTGACTTGCGCAAAACGGGGGGTGGCGAGGGGACTTTATGCGCCCGGCGGTCTGTCACTCCGCACCCTAACCTTTGGCATGAGCAATTGTGAACAGACAAAGAACAGGCAAAAGGCTAAGAGTGAAGAGGCTTAATTAGGGGGGTAACCGTGTTGGCGGAACTAACATCAAGTTGTTAGTTGGCATTTCGGTTCGGGCCGGCCTCATTCCATTCCATATATTTCTCAGCTCAAGGCCTTCCTGGCACTCACGGACGTATCAGTAACCCGGCACGGACTCTTCGATCCGGATGGCGCGCCATGGCCCTAGTTTAGCATTCAGGGTGGTGGCAGAACGGGGACGCGCCTTCTCAATCTGGGGTGTTATGAAGATCAGTTCCATTTTGAACCGGAAAGTTCAACTCGAGCTTGGAGCCGCCGTTTTGATCCTCCTCGCCCTGGGTGCGATCTCTTATCGTGCCATGGTGAAGGCGAGCGAGGCCAGCCAATGGGTTCAGCACACCCACGCAGTGATTAACAATCTTCAGGACTTATTGCTCGCCATGGAGAGTGTTGAATCGAGCTACAACGGATATGTGTTGACCGGAAAGGAGTCCTATTTCAAGTCCTACCGCGCCAGCATCTCCAGCGCGGAGCAGGACGTGGCGTCGGTTCATAACTTGACGCTGGATAACCCTGACCAGCAGCGCCTGCTTTCATCCCTTCAAAGGGTGGCTGCGGAGAAGATCCAGTTCGCCGAAATGGTGAGCGGTGTGCGCCGTGACCAGGGGTTTGCCGCCGCCAGCGAATTGCTGGGCCATGATGAGGGGCTGCGGCTGATGAATGAAATTCGCAGTCTGACCGCGGAGATGGAGACAGAGGAGAAAAGTCTGTTGGAGGCTCGGACGGCACAGTGGGAGGCAAACGCGGGCAGGGCAAGACTGGTGATCCGGCTGGGCTGGCTGCTCGCGTTGTTCTTTTTGGTGGCTGCCAGCAGGATTGTTTATCGTGACATTACGGAGCGGGTGCGGACGGAAGAGACACTGGGGCGGCTCGCCGCCATCGTTGAGTCGACCGATGATGCCATCCTGAGCAAAGACCTTGAGGGAATTATTCAGAGCTGGAACGCGGGGGCGGAGCGCCTCTATGGCTACTCCCAACAAGAGGCGGTGGGCCAGTCTGTAAACATCCTTGTCCCTACCGGCAGCAAGGATGCCAATCTGGATGTTTTAACAAGGATGGCAAGCGGGGAGCGGATTGAACACTACGAAACCCGGCGCAGGAGAAAGGACGGGGTGCTGATCGATGTTTCCCTGACCGTCTCGCCCATCAAAGACTCCGCCGGCGAGATCATTGGCGCCTCCACGATTGCCCGCAACATTACTGAACCCAAGCGGCAGGAAGCTGAAATCAGGGACCTGAACCGGGATCTTAGCGGGCGCATGGCCGACCTCGAAACCGCGAACCATGAACTGGAAGCATTCACCTATTCCGTCTCGCATGATCTCCGCGCCCCGCTCCGACACATCAGCGGGTTCTCCAACATTCTGCGGGAAGAATACGGGCCCCAGCTTGACCAGACCGGCCAACATTACCTTGAACGCATCAGGGTCGCGGCCACGAAGATGGGATGCCTGGTGGATGACCTGCTGAACCTCTCGCGCCTGGGCCGCCGCGAATTGAACCGGCAGCCCGCCAACCTGAGCTCCCTGGTGGAAGAGGTCCTGGCCAATCTCCGGCAGGACCTGGAGGGGCGAAAGATTGAATGGCGAATCGCGCAGCTTCCCTTTGCCAATTGTGACGCCGCACTGATGCGGCAGGTATTCGAAAATCTAATCGCCAACGCCATCAAGTTCACCCGCCCGCGCCAGCCCGCCGTGATTGAGATTGGACAGAAGACAATTGCCGAGGAGAGCGTGTTCTTCGTCTGTGACAATGGCGTGGATTTTAACATGAAATATACCGACAAGCTTTTTGGCGTCTTTCAGCGGCTGCACCGGGCCGAGGACTTTGAGGGTACCGGCGTGGGCCTGGCCACCGTACAAAGAATCATTCATAAGCATGGCGGCCGGATCTGGGCTGAGGCGGAGCTCGATAAGGGCGCAACATTCTATTTCACCCTCGGCCCCGACAGCCGGGTTGAGGAACCTGCACTGAGTGCCGCCCTGGTGGAAGGAGTTGTATGAGTGCGAATGAGGTTGAGATTTTGCTGGTGGAAGACAGTCCGGATGATGCTGAGCTGGCCCTCCACGCCCTGAATAAAGAGAACCTTGCCCGGCGAATTCAACTGGTGCGGGATGGGGAAGAGGCTCTGGATTTTGTTTTCTGCCGGAATGCCTACGCGGGTCGCAGCTTTGATGACCCGCCCAGGGTGGTGTTACTGGATCTCAAGCTGCCCAAGGTGGATGGCCTGGAGGTTCTGCGCGCCATGAAGGCCGACCCTCGAACCAGGACCATCCCGGTGGTGGTGCTCACGTCATCAAAAGAAGAAAGAGATTTGATTGAGAGTTACCACCTTGGAGCCAACAGCTACATCCAGAAGCCGGTGGATTGCAATCAGTTCCGCGAGACAGTAAAGCAATTGGGGCTCTACTGGCTGCTTGCGAATGTGCCCCTGCCCCGAGTGTCCAGCGCCAAACCGGAGGCTTAGTATGGCAACCGCAATTGGACCCGCCCATGATGGCCAAGGCAGGATCAAAAGCTCCAGGGTGCGATTGTTGATCATTGAAGATAGTCCGGCTGACGCTGAACTGGCCTTGAAGCAGCTCCGGAAAGACGGGTTCGAAATTGTTGCGGATATCGTGCAGACCGCGGATGAATTTCGCGGCAAGCTGGCCACCGGCCACTATGACGCTATACTGTCCGATCTCAGCCTGCCAAACTGGTCGGGGCTTGACGCCCTCGAAATCCTGAAAAAGAGTTCGCTCGACCTGCCCTTCATTATGGTGACAGGCACCGTGGGGGAGGAGACGGTGGCAGAATGCCTCAAAATGGGCGCGACGGATTACGTCCTCAAAGACCGGCCGACCCGCCTGCCCAATGCCATCCGGCGGGCCTTGCAGGAAAGGTCTCTGCGGGAAGAGCGCGGCCGCGCCCAGGAGCAGTTACTGCGGCTGGCAGCGATTGTGGATTCATCCGACGATGCCATTCTCGGGGTGACACTGGAAGGAAACATCGCCAACTGGAATGCCGGAGCGGAGAGGCTCTACGGCTACAAGGCGGAGGAGGTCATTGGACGTAACGCTTCGATGCTTGCTTCGCCCGAACAGAAGGGAGCGATGGGCCAAATTCTGGAGCGCTTACAAAGAGGTGAGCGGGTTCACAATTTTGAAACCGTGCGGTTTCGGAAAGATGGGCAGCAGGTGGACGTGGCACTGACAGTATCGCCGATCCGGGACGGGGCGGGCAGGATGGAGGGCGCCTCCGTGATTGCCCACGACATCATGGAGCGCAAGCGCGGGGAAAATGAACTGCGAACCTCCGAGTACCGGTATCGCCGGCTCTTTGAAGCGGCACGGGATGGCATTCTTATCCTCGACATTGATTCCGCCGAGATCCAGGACGTTAACCCCTACATTACCGAGCTCCTGGGATTTTCCAAAGCCGAACTTCTGGGGAAGAAACTCTGGGAGATTGGTCCCTTTCGTGATGTGCTCTCAAGCAAGGACGGCTTCAGGGAGCTCCAATCCAAAGAGTTCATCCGATACGACGATTTGCCGCTCAAAACCCGGGCGGGCAAAGACATTGCCGTGGAATTCGTCAGTAATGTTTACCTGGTGGGCGATCGGAAGGTGATCCAGTGCAACATTCGCGACATCACGGGGCGCAAACAGGCGGAAAACTCCCTGATCGAAAGCAATGAGCGTTTTCGCGCCACCTTCGAAAATGCCGGCATCGGCATGGCCCTGGTGGACATGCAGGGGCGCTGCATCAAGTCAAACCTGGCGCTGCGCCAGATGCTGGGCTACAGCGAAGATGACTTGAAGCGCATGACCTTCACCGAGTTTACCCATGGCGACGACTGCGAGCTGGATAGCCGGCTCTACGGCGAACTTGCAGCGGGAAAACGCGAGCAATACGAAATTGAAAAACGTTATCTCAAAAAGGATGGCTCACTGCTGTGGGGTCTGCTGACGGTCTCGCTGGTCAAGGGAGGAGACGGCCTGCCGGTGTGCGCCGTTGGCATGGTGCAGGACATCACGGTGCGCAAGCTGGCAGAAAATGAACTTCGCCTGGCGCAATTCTCCCTGGAGCATGCTTCCGAGGGTCTGTTTCTAATGGACTCCCAGGGCCGCATCCTGCGCGTCAATGAGGCGGCGTACCGCTCCCTGGGATATACCCGTGAGGAGCTCTGCTCCATGTCGATCCCGGATATCGATCCGCTTGTCTCCAAAGAAGCCTGGGGGTCACTTTGGGAGAAGATCAAAGCGCAGAGCTCAATGACCTTTGAAACCAGGAATAGAACAAAATCGGGGCGGGCCTTCCCGGTGGAAATATCCACAAGCTACCTGAAGTTCGACGGCATGGAATACGCCTTTGCCTTCCAGCGCGACATTACCGAACGCAAACGCAGCGACGAACGCTTGCTGGAATACGAAAAGGCCATGGAAGGCCTCGACGAAATGATTGCGGTGGTGGACCGCGAATACCGCTATGTGATCGCAAACCGCGCCTACCTTAAACTTCGCGCCCTGACCCGGGAGCAACTGGTGGGTAAACTCGTCCCTGACCTTTCCAACAAAGGTGTCTTTAATGAACTGGTGAAGAAAAGGATGGATGAATGCTTCCAGGGCAAAACCGTCAAATTTGAAGTCCGCTACACCTATCCCGGGATTGGCGAAAGGGAGATGTTCATCTCGTACTTTCCCATTGAGGGCCCTGCGGGGATCGACCGAATTGTCTGTGTTTTGCAGGACATTACGGAGCGCAAGCAGAGCGAGGCGGAGCGCATGCGCCTGATGACCGCCATTGAGCAGGCTGCCGAAGGCGTGGTGGTTACCGACACGCAAGGAGTAATTCAGTACGTTAACCCGGCGTTCACCGCCATGACGGGCTATACCCGCGAAGAAGCCTTGGGCCAGAACACCAGCATCCTCAGGTCCGACAAACAGGACGACGCCTTTTATGAAAGCATGTGGGCCACCCTTCGCGCCGGGCAGGTGTGGACCGGGGAAATGGTGAATCGTCGCAAGGATGGAAGTCTCTATACGGAGAAGCTGTCAATGACCCCCGTGCATGACGAGCGGGGAGAAATAACCCACATGGTCGCCATGAAGGAAGACATCACGGCTCGAAAGCTCCTGGAGGATCAGTTCCGCCAGGCGCAGAAAATGGAGGCCGTGGGACGCCTGGCCGCCGGCGTGGCTCACGATTTCAACAACCTTCTCACCATCATCATTGGCTACAGCGATGTGATTCTTGATCAATTGATTTCCGGCGATCCAATGCGGGACCATGCCGTGGAAATCAAGAAAGCCGGTGAGCGGGCCGAGGGCTTGACCCGGCAACTGCTGGCCTTCAGCCGGCAGCAAGTTCTGGCTCCAGTGGTTCTTGACCTGAATGCGTTAATCGAAGACCTCATCAAGATGCTGAAACGCTTGATTGGTGAGGATATTGACCTGGCCTTCAGCCCGGGGGCTTTACCCGCGACGGTCAAGGCGGATCCCGGGCATATCGAGCAGGTCTTGCTGAACCTGGCCGTGAACGCCCGCGACGCCATGCCGCGGGGGGGCAAGCTCACCATCGGAGTTTCGCATGTCCAGGTGGACGAGACCGTTCGGTCCACCCGTTTCTCCGTGCCCATTGGTGCGTATGTCGTCCTTGCCGTCACCGACACCGGTTGTGGAATGGACAAGGATACGCAGGCCCACATCTTTGAGCCCTTCTTTACCACCAAGGGAATTGGCAAGGGGACGGGCTTGGGTTTGGCAACAGTCTACGGAATCGTCCAGCAGAGCGGGGGGCACATCTGGGTTTACAGTGAACCGGGGGTGGGGACGACCTTCAAAATCTTTCTGCCGGCCACTGATGGCATCCCCGAGTCTTCCCGGGTGGGGACAGTCCCCAAAGGCGGAATGGAGACCATCCTGCTGGTTGAAGATGATGCCGGCCTTCGCGGACTGGCGCGGATGGTGCTGGAGTCCCGGGGTGGATACAAGGTGCTGGAATCGTCGTGTGGCCAGGAGGCACAGCTTTTCGCCGCCGAGCATGCCGGGCCAATCCACCTCATGCTGACCGACGTGGTGATGCCGGGAATCAGCGGTCGTGAGCTTAGCGAATGTCTGTCGATGGTCCGCCCGGACATGAAGATTCTCTTTATGTCGGGCTATACGGATGACACCGTAGTGCGCCATGGCGTTCTGGAAGCGGGAACCGCGTTCATCCAAAAGCCTTTCACGCCGGATTCCCTGCTGCGCAAGGTGCGCGACGTCCTGGATGCGCGGCTGCGAGTGTGAAGATTGACCCTTCCGGAAAGGGAGATTGAACTGAAGGCCGGCGGGCGCCTCCACCTTTCCTGACCAAGCATGCCCCGCGGACTTGAGGAAGATTGTGAAGATCAAAATCATGGCTGTGGATGACGAACCCGCCGTCCTGAACACGCTGAAAACTCTGCTGGTGGCCCAGGGATACCAGGTCGTGGCCATCGCAGACAGTCGTGAAGCCCTAAAACGGTTGAAAGTCGAAAAGGTGGATGGGTTGTTCGTGGATGTTCGCATGCCCCACCTGGACGGCTTTGACCTTACCCAGGAAACACGGCGCTTGAAGCTTAATGGCCAGGTGCCGATTGTGATGCTCACCGGCCAGGCTGATGGTGCGACCATGCGCAAAGGGTTCAACATGGGCGTCAGCTTCTTCCTCGGCAAGCCCTTCACCCGTGAGCGAGTCTACAAAATGATGGGCGCCATCAAGGGCCCCATGTCGCGGGAGCAGGCGCGCTATATGCGAATTCCCCTCCACACCCCGGTGGGTTGCAGTTGGGGTTTTCACAGCCCCGGCCACTATAAGTCAAACAGTGAGAATATCAGCGAAGGCGGAATGCGCTTGAATCCTCTGGGCGGATTGGGGGTGGGCAACGGCTTAAGCCTGATCTTTGCCCTTCCCGGCGTCCAGCAGAAGTTCACCGTTGACGCCATAGTGGTTCGAGAAGTGGCGGATGGCGGCGCGGGGGTGAAGTTCATCAACCTTCCTTCCCAGGAAAAAGCAGCCCTTCAGCTCTACATTTCCAATTGCGCCAGAGACTAGGAGCGGGTTACCCGCGTAAAGATGGCGGAGAGCTATTCGGTTCCCCGGCGATTTACTCTGTGGCACTTTCCCCGGGCCCGGAAATGCACCAGCGGTATCGTTGAATAATTCTCCTGGAGAAAAATGACTCAGCGCTACGCCGCTTCGGGATTGCAATCTCCCCAAATCAGGAACCTGCGCCAGCCGCCGCCTGGAATTGAAGCAGGATGGAAGCTACGGCTCTGACGCCGCCTTTGAGGCTTACTCCCACAGGGTCCCGATTCTCTTTCCTTTTCTGCCCCTCTACTCGCTGCAAAGCCCGAAAGCGCCCAAAGGATGACGACCCGCCAGGTCTGCCTCGCCGGGGCAACTGGCTACCTCGGGGGCTGGCGCAGGGTGAGCGCAGCCCTGCGATTAACGCCTCTGACCCTTTCCAATTTCAATTCCGGTTGTCCCAAGCCGCACAGTTTCACTCTGCGCCAGCCCGCCAGTCCCGCTCTTTCTTCGGGTGAACGCCATGTTAAACACTACAGAGTTTGACAGCGCCTGTGCAGATGCCGAAGCAGGAGGATATACTACTTCTGCCAGACTGAAGAGAGCAGACATTCCCATCGGGCAGGATGGCCCGCCACCTCCAACAAAGGAGCACTAAGATGCATTCGGATGAAGCCATGATTGCCCTGCGAAGGAAATCTCAGGAGAAGTCGCTCTCCCGGCGCGACTTTATGCGCGTCCTCACCCTCGCTTCCACTGCCGGACCCGGTCTTGTTGCTGCCGGTCTGAGTGGTTTTGTCCTGACCCGCAGCCAGCGGGCAGAGGCTGCCGAACTGATCGGGGAGGGGATTGGCAAACTGCGGAAGGTGAAACTGGGCACCAGAATGGGCAACATGATGGTTACCCGAGTCTGCATGGCTCAAGACTGGAGTTACGATCTGTTTGCGCCTGGGGTCGAAGCAGGTCTCAACTTCATTCATAAGGCCGGTTACTGGCGCGACATCGTGCCGGAGGCGATTAAGAACTTGCCGCGTGAGTCCTACTACACCGACGTCACCGTCGACAACACCCCACTTCATTCCGATGACTACGACAGGGCATACAACCAGGTGGTCAGCTCACTGGCTAAGAACGGACTCCAATACTACGACATCTTCCAGGCACACTTTGGCTGGAAGGGTACCGAGGCTTTCAACAAGGGCGATAACGCCTCCTATAAGGCGTTTCTCGCTCTCAAGAAGCAGGGCCTCGTCAAATATTTTGGGGTTTCTCAGCATCCCTACTCCAAGACAGTCGGCCCGGATGGCACAGTGAGCTATTCCGAGAAGATCGATCAATATGCAGAGATGATCCAGGCGGAGATCGATTCCGGCCTGATCGATGCGATGCAGGTCTGGTACTCTTACGGCTATCCCAAGGAGGCCGAGGATATCTTTGCCAAAGCCAGCAAAGCGGGCATCGGTATGACCGCAATGAAGATCTATGCCCATGGCCACGACAAGATGCGCGGGGATGCGGCGCGGATGAACGAACTGAAGGCCGACGGTAAAGTTGGCCGCGCGCTGATTCGCCAGGTGCTGACCACCAAGCGGGACGATGGCAAGCCCATCTTCCATACCTGTGTCACCGGCGTGTACAATCTGGGACTCTTCGAAGAGAATGTCGGCGGCGCAAGCGATAAGATCGCCCGAGCCGACGGGTTTGACGGCCTCGATGCCGTCTGAGCGGCGTGGCGCTCGGAAATTGGTGACACGGGAACGTCCCGGGTTCCGTGAACGTCACAAGCTTCCTTCATTGCTCCGCGTTCCAAAACATGCTAACGTCACTGCCAATATGCACCGAGAGTTCATGAGAATTGGCTATGTCATTTCAGCGAGCCTTTACGCGCTCGGCCTGATTTTGATTCTGCGGATCAGGAGTCAGGTCAACAGCCGATTGAACCAGGAAAATCAACGGCGCCGGATTCGGGGTGATGACAACATCCTTAAACTCCACCGCGAATTCTTCCCTGCCAGTCCTCTGACTCTTGCCTGCCGGACGTCTTTCGTCGCTGCCACCCTGTGCTTCGTAATCGCGGCGGTTCTTCGTCTCACCTTGTAAGCCCATCGGCGGGGCTGGCGCAGGGCGAGCGCAGCGCGGCGGAACCGCAACCAAATGCGACTCGTAGGGGCGGCTCGCGAGCCGCCCTCATGTGTTGCTTCATGCGATCGCGTGGAGGGGGCGGTTCGCGAAGCCGCCCCTACAACCCGCCGCCCCCCATCCATCCTCCCGATCCTCGGAGCAATATCAGGGTGTTGTTTGAGGCGCGCCGAAGTGGCCGCGAACCCATGGGGATGCCTTCTGCAGACTTTGCGGCAGAATGACCTTGGGCACGGAATTGGATTGCTCGGCCGTGATCACGGCCCCGTCAGCGGTGCGGAGAGGAACCGCCAGGAAGGCCGGATGTTTGCCGGTGCTTTGCTGGTAAGCATGACCGACAATCTCTCCGGAATCATTGATATCAAGGGCCTCGACCAGATAGAGCGATGAGTTGGGGGGCAGCAGGGTGTTGATGTCGATGATGGTCCCGTTCAGCCAAAGGACGGCGGTGCAGTTGTTGTCGGCATCGCACGATTCGCCCACCACCTGGCCAAGGTTATTGATCCCATAGGCAGAACTCGAAACATCGCCGGGCAGCGTGCCGAGGTCTTCCACTCTGCCGTTTCGCCAGATCACCGCGTGCTGGGCCGTGTCACCCGGAAGGTCGGAGAATCCCACCACGTCGCCGCGACTGTTAATGTCCTGGCCGCTGTTGTTCTTCTCCCCCCCGAGCGATGGAAGGTGAATCAACCTGCCGTCCTGCCAGAACAGGGCGTGGGCGAATTGATTGGAACTGCAATCACCCGAATACCCCGTCACCTGGCCATTGTCATTGTTGGCGATGGCGGCTCCATCCGGATCGCCGAAATAGGTGGGGAGCGGGCGCGGGCCAAACGGTCCGTCCCATACGGCGGGCAGCACCTGAAGCACTTGCGGGGCGACGCAGGTGCCGTCATGCACCCGGGTTTCGGCCGCGCCCACCACCTGGCCGGCATTGTTGATGTCAACGCCGCCGCCGTTATTCCCTCCAAAGGTTGGAAGCGGGATCATGATGCCGCCCCGCTGCCGAAGGAACGGGAGGCACTTGAGATACGTTCCTCCGCCACAGAAATCCTCCCCCAGCGGATCCAGCTCGGAAGTATCGGCGTTACCAGTGGCCTGATCGCTCAGGTTGGGCGCGAACTGGGAGGAGCTATTGGGCCCACCCAAAGTGCCCATTTCCAGTTTCAATGCGCCCAACCACAACACGCCACGCTGCGTGGTATCTCCTGCCAGGGTTGAGGTGCCCCCCACCCCGCCATTACGGTTAATGCCATAAGCAGTGGCTTTATCACCGCTCAGCGTTCCCAGATTGATTGCGGTGTAAAGGGGAAGGAAATTTCCGTCCTGCGCCATGCCCGCTGAAACCGGCAGCACCAGCCCCAAGGCCAAAACCAGAACCGTCCACTTGGCTCCCTTCATCATTGCCTCCTTTGAATTCATAACGTGTTCAAACCCCGCGGAAAAAACTGGATTCGCGCCGTAGAGGCGGCTTTACGCCGCCACCGCCCCAACATTGCCCCCCATGCATTGCGCCACCGCCCCAATACTGCCCCGCATCGACGGCGCCACCGCCCCAATACTGCCCCCCATGCATGGCGGCATAAAGCCGCCTCTACGCCTTTTTCCGCAGCCCCTCAAGCCGGGGCGGTCCGAAGATCCCGACGCGTTCAGAACCGCGGAAACTTACAGCTCCGGCGCGCCCGCATTGGCCCGTTGACGGAAAACCAGCCCCTTCCGAGGGCATGGTTCAGCTCGATGCAGCAGTCAGTATTAAATTGGGTTCAGCAGTTGACCTAACAGGAAGTAGACAACTTGTCATATTCGATGGAGCTTGTCAAGCGGCGTGCCAGGCAAACGCCGCGACGAGCAAACGCGGGGATGAGCCGCCGCAGTCCGAAGCTTCAATTCGAACGGCCGTGATAGGAAATTCGAGCTACCCGCAATCGGCCCGGCAATTTTCCAACTCAAAGCGGCAAACATCCAGACAGAAAGTGTCTGTGCCACCTCTACCATTAATAACCGGCTTGGTAAAACAGCGCAGCTGACAATCGAAATATCTCCGGGTGCATTCTTCTTCGCACCGATCATCTGCTCGGGCCGTTCCCCCCGTCAACACCGCCGCCACCACACCCAAGCCGCTGAAGAACTGCCACAGGGCCTTGCGGCGTGACATCCCGCCTGCCAGATTCCTTGCAAGCCGATCGAATGAGTCATGCATAAAGCGGCCTCCCCTCGATTTTGTACCGGAATTTCCCTGACCGATTGCTGGTTGACAAGAAAAATATCACGGGTCGTTATCAAATGCAATGGCCGGGAAACCCGCGGCGGGAACTGGCGAAACAATTGAATCTTGACCTTATTTCAGCAGCGTAGCGCAGACGTAGCCGCCGTTTGGCTTCGTCTGCGGCCCTTCCCTTGGGAATCAACCGATGTAGGTGTAAACCGACGTAGGTATTTCCGACAATGTTGTTGCCATGTTAAGAACCGTGAAGCAGCAGCGTAGCGCAGACGCAGCCGCGGTTTGGCTCGTTGACGGAAAACCAACCGCCTCTGCGGGCATGTTTCAGCTCGATGCAGCAGTCAGCATTAAATTGGGTTCGGCAGTTGACCTAACAGGAAGTAGACAACTTGTCATATTCGATGGAGCTTGTCAAGCGGCGTAGCGCTATGGCGGCGAGCGGCGTAGTTCAGAGTTAATTTTCTCCAAGAAAAACTACTCTCCGTTACGCCGCTCAAACCCGCCACCACAACATGTCATTTCGATATCAGTTCAATGCTCCTCCGCGTACCTCTGGGGACGAGCAAAGTCCGGGGTCCGGTGTCGCAAATGCAGCCACACCCTATTCCCTACTCCCAACTCCCTATTCCCAAGCGTAACGGGGCTTGGTGGTTAGTGCCTACTGCCCACTGCCTACTGCCTCCGGGCTGGGGAATGCGGGCTTCCTCCAGACTTTTTATCAGGACTAGTTTTGCGGAAGAGAAATCAGGAGAATATCGCAGGACAATTTGACTTGCGTAAAACGCGATTTTTGCGCCCGGCGAGCCGTCAATCCCCACCCTCGCATAGCCCTCTTCGCGTTACTCCAAAAAAAGGCCCCCTAAAGGCCTATATTTTTGCGGCGAAAAAAATCGAGACTGAAAAAAGGGGGGGCGGAAAAAGTTGCGGCGGGGCAAAATGTGGACGGGGAAAAATCGAGGTGGCGAAGACCTAAAGCCTCCGCCACCTCGATGAGTCTTAGTGTGTTGGACCCATGTCGCTGGAAGTTCCTCCCGCGGCGGGAACGTAGCACTTCAGGGTGTAGTCCATCACCATGCGGTCCGCATTGAAGCGCCATCCCAGGGTGCGGATGGTCCGCTTCATGCGCTTGATCCAGCCGTGCGGCAGGCCATCGCGATCGCGCGTGTAGTAGAGGGGAATCACCTCTTCCAGCAGGACGCGATAGAGTTCATCGCGGTCGCGCGCATCGTGCACATCATGGTTGGTGTGGGTGCGGCCGGTGCCGATGGCGAAACCGTTCAAGCCATCGTAGGCTTCCGCCCACCAGCCGTCCAACACGGAAAGGTTCAGGCCGCCGTTCAAAACCACCTTCTGCCCGCTGGTTCCAGAGGCTTCCAGAGGCCGGCGCGGATTGTTCAGCCACACATCAACTCCCTGCACCAGGTGGCGGCCCACGTTGATGTCATAGTCCTCAACGAACACAAAGCGGTCAGCGAATTTCTTGTCGCGCATCAGTTGGGCAACCTGCTGAAGCACGCGCTTTCCGGGCTCATCACGCGGGTGAGCCTTGCCGGCAAAGACGAACTGCACCGGGCGCTTGGGATCATTGGCGAGGGTGGCAAGCTTTTCAATGTCAGACAGAATCAGGTTGGCGCGCTTGTAAGTGGCAAAGCGGCGGGCGAACCCAATGGTAAGAGCATCGGGGCTTAGAATGCGAGCCAGGCGCTGCCGCAACTCCAACTGTTCGCCGCGACGTTCCGCCTGCTCAACAGCGCGGGCGCGGACAAACTCCAGCAGGCGCTGCTTCAAACTCAGGTGCGTCTCCCACAGCTCGCCGTCATCAACGTTCTCAATGCCCTCCCAGATGCGCGGTTCACTGCCGTGCTCATGCCATCCGGTGCCGAGGTGGCGGTCATAGAGCCGGAACATCTGCGGCGCAAGCCAGGTGGGAACATGGACTCCGTTGGTGATATGCCCGATGGGAACGGTGTCTTCCGACTTGTCAGGGTAGAGGCCTTTCCACATGGCCCGGCTGACGTGCCCGTGCAGTCCGGAAACAGCATTGGCGCGGCGGGAAACCTTGAGGCCCAGCACCGTCATGCAGAAGTCTTCATGCGGATTGGCAGGGTTCTCACGCCCAATGGACATCAGTCGCTCAAGCGACAACCCCAGGCTGTCGCGCAAGGGTCCAAGATGCTCTTCCACCAGGCCGGCGTTGAACCGATCGTGGCCTGCGGGCACAGGAGTGTGCGTGGTAAAGACCACCTCGCGGTATACCAGCGGGGCCGCCTGCTCAAAGCTCAAGCCTTCATCCACCATGCGGACGCGGATGGCTTCAAGCACAGCAAATGCGCTGTGGCCCTCATTCAAATGATAAACGCCGGGGGTAATCCCCAGGGCTTTCAAGGCGCGCACGCCACCAACGCCCAAAAGCAGTTCCTGGCGGATGCGCACGCGGCCATCACCGCCGTACAAGCGGGAGGTCAACTCCCGGTCTTCGGGTGCGTTTCCGGGCACATTGGAATCGAGCAGCAGCAACACGCACCGGCCGACTTTCAAACGCCAAACTTTGGCGCGCAAGGTGCCGCTGCGCGTTTCGATTTCCACGGAAACCGGCTCACCGTTCTTGCTGATAGCCACTTCCATGGGGAGCTGGCTGATGTCCGTCTCAAAATACTCTTCCTGTTGCCAGCCGTTCCAATCAAGGCGTTGGCGGAAGTATCCCTGGCTGTAAAAGAGACCAATGCCGATGAGCGGGATATCGAGGTCGGATGCGCTCTTGATGTGATCGCCGGAAAGCACACCCAAGCCGCCCGAATAGATTGGAAGCGATTCATGCAAGCCGAATTCCGCGGAGAAATAGGCCACGGGGTGCGGACGCAAAACGCCTGCGTGCTTGGCGCCCCAGGTGCGGTCCCGCTTCAAATACTCACGCTGCCGCCGGTAGGCATAGTTGATGCGGCCATGCAGAACCAGTTCACGGGCGCGGCGCTCAAGCGACTCAAGAGGAAGTCCGCTGAGCACAGAGATGGGATTGTGATTGAACTGCCGCCAACGCACCGGATCGAGGTCAAGAAACAGGCTGGAGGAATCGTTATCCCAGCTCCACCAGAGGTTGCGGGCGAGAGACCACAAGCGTTCCTGCGAAGGGAGGATAAACCGGTCGAGCGTGCGCGCCTCACTCACCACCGGCGCCACCTGCGCAGCGGCTTCAGTGAGCATGCTCGTCTCTTCTTCAGTGTAGGAACGGGGGGTCTTGGTCTGGACGGTTAGAACACCCACCAGCAGGCCTTGATCGATGAGAGGAACACCCAGGAAGGATTGATAGGCATCTTCACCAGCTTCACTGAAGTATTTGAAGCGGGGATGATTCTTGACCTCTTCCACAGCAACAGCGCGAAGTTGCTCCGCCACTAGACCCACCAGGCCTTCGTGCGTGGCCATGCGAAGAGTGCCGATACATTGAGGGCGAAGGCCGAGGCTGGCCGCCAGCACCAGGTTAATGCGATCGGGTTCGAGCAGGTACACACAACAGACATCCACCCGAAAGCGGCGGGCGATGAGGGCGCAGACATTCATCAAGGTCTCGGCTGGCTTCCCACCGTTCTGCGCGAGGGTGGAAATCTCCTCGATGGTCAATACTCGACTGGCATCCAGCGCGTCGTCAATTTGGCCCATTCGTGTTCTTCTCCCTGCCGCTATTACGGTTCAGCGGCTGTGACGTTTCGTCGCAAAGCTGCGGCGATAGAGCTATGCCCCGTCAGACTCGATTAAGGAACAACTCTGACGAAGTCTTGCCGGGTGATAGCTGCACACGTTTGTGCGAACGATGCAGAATCCCCATGCACCCATTTGCTGCGTTTGAACTCGAACCAAGAACCCGCTGGATGGTGGGACCTAAAAGTACAAATGAAGTGCTCGATTGGCAAGCCGGAAAACCCTCAGCCTCACCGCTTGCCTTCAGAGTTATTGTGCCTGAAGCAGTAAACGCTTTGCAGTAGCTTTGGATCCGCAATCCAAAGTTTGAGCTTGCCCCCAAGCAAAGCCCAAAAAGAACTGTTGCTGCCCGGCGAAACGCAAGTAAATCCTTATTAATCAATTCCTTGCTTCGATCAAACGGATAGCTGGCCAACCTTTTTACGTGCCATTGGAGAGGAGGAACACGAACGCAGAATTTCCGCTCCCAGGCATCTTATTCGCTTAGGTTTTGGTTGACCCCAGGGAAGCGACTATTCCTTCCCAACAACAGAACATAACATACACAGGAGAAGGCGGGATGTCAACCGCGTCGTGGTTCTGATGCCGGTCATCCCGCCTCCCCAGGATGGGTGGTCAAAACGCCCATGGCTGACTTCTGATAGTGCCAATAAACATTTTTTATACAACTACTTACGGACACTCTCCGCCGCGAATGCGTCGGCCAGCGACACCACCTGCAAGCTCCCTTTCAACCGTTCGAGAGGCTCATTGCTCTTCACCAGCAGGTCAACGGTTTCGCCCGGCAGCAGGTCAAAATAGTTGTCGGAAAGATCCGGGGTGGCGTCGCCAAAAGTCACATATACGCTTCGCGCCAAAACCGGCGAGGAGAGCTTCAGATGATACCCGTCTGCCGCCTGCGTCAGTTCCGCGCTGATGTGAGCCTCCGGCAGGTGCACCTGCTTGGTCGGAACCAGGTAGATCAGGTTACGGGAGACGCTCTTCCCATCCACTTCCAGATCCGCCACCACGACTTCACGGGCCGTATCATTGCCAGCCCCCAGGTCCGAAAGCGACCACTGTGCGTAGACCTGGCTCGAAAGCGCGGCTACGGTGACGGCATCGGTGGACTCCTTCACGATCTTGCCGTCAAAATCCAGAATGCGAAGATGCAACTTGCCGCTGACCGGCTTCACCCTGTCGGAGACGATGTAGGTCTTCAGCATGCCGTCTTCAACGTGCGGCGAAACCAGCAGGGGGGCGTAAAAGCGCCGCGCATAGTATTGGAGGGCTTTCCAACGCCCATAGTAGTCGATGCTTGACCACGACGCCACGCCCCAGCAGTCATTCAACTGCCAGAAGATGGAGCCCATGGTCTCCGGACGGCTGCGGCGGAAATGCTCCGCGCCAATCTTAATGCCCTCGGCTTGCAGCACCTGGCTGACATAGAGGAATGAGGCAAAGTCCTTGGGCTCCGGGTAATCCTTCAACAGGTAGTCGTGAATGATCGAGTTGCCTTCGTCATTCTTCTGGTGGCCGAGCATCACCGGGGTGAAGATGCCGGTGCGATCCTCGGGCAGAGTAAAGGCCTCAATTGTCTTCATCTCGGGGAAGGACTGGAATCCATACTCGGTGACAAAGCGTGAATTGTGTTTCTCGTAGGTGGCAAACGGCACGCGTCCATGCCAGACGTCCCAGATGTGAGCATCGCCTGACTGATAGGTGGGCGAGGTCTCCTCATAATCGGAACTGGGCGAACTGGGCCAATACGGGCGCTGCGAGTCGAGCCGTTCCACCACGGAAGGAATCACTCCGCTGAAGGTTGAAACGTAGTCCTGCCACATCTGGTAGCGAACGTCTGCCGGAAGCTGTTGGCGCCCGCCCCACTGCAGCGCCAGTTCTGTCTCATTGTTCCCGCTCCAGATGACGATGCTGGGGTGGTCGCGCAGCCGCATCACCTGGTCTTCAATCTCCGCCGCCACGTTCAGCTTCCAGCTATACAGACCGGGCTGCCAGTCATTGCCGAACATGAAGTCGTGCCAGATCATGATGCCAAGCTCGTCGCAGATCTGGTAGAAGAGGTCGGTCTCATAGTATCCCCCGCCCCACAGGCGGATCATGTTCATGTTGGCGTCTTTGGCCGACTTCAAAATCCGGCGATAATTCTGCTCCGTCACGCGGTTGGGGAAACTATCAAAGGGAATCACGTCGGCGCCCTTGCCGAAAACAGGAATCCCGTTGATCACGAATTCAAACGACCGGCCCCACTTATCGAGATCGCGCCGCAAGACAACGGAGCGCAGGCCCGTCTTCACGCTGCGATTGTCCTCCACGCGCATCGGGGTCTTTATCTGCGCCGAGAAGGTGTACATTGGTTGAGCCCCATACCCGGCGGGATACCAGAGGTCCGGCTTGAGGATCTCAATGGGCAGATCGATGTGGTTCACCCCGGGATGAAGCACCACGCTCTGCATCACCGCAAGCTTGGTCCCACCTTGCCCATAGCGAATGCTGACCTCGGCATTGGATTTCTCCGCCGCCGTCACTTCCACCTCGCCGCTCAAATGCGCCACGTCGGCAGTAACATCAAGCTGGCGAATGTGAAGGTCGGAGATGCGCGCCGCGTCCCACGTCTCAAGATGCACGGGCCGCCAGATGCCGCTGGTCACAAAGGTCGGACCCCAGTCCCAGCCATATTCATACGCAGCCTTGCGAACGTACGTCTTCTCTTCCACGTGCGTCTTCAAACGCCACGGATCGGCGGCTGCGGCCTCTTTCGCCGCCTTGTCTGGTGAGGGGAAAACCACGCGCAACTCATTCGCCCCAGCATGCAGACACGGCTTCACATTCACGCGCCAAGTGCGAAACATGTTGTTCGCGGTCAGCACCTTGGCATTGTTCAAATAGACTTCCGCGTAGGCATCGAGGCCGTCGAAAACGAGCTCCAGGTTCGGCTTGTTCAGGGTTTCAGGCGTGATGTTGAGCGTTGTCCGGTATTCCCAGCTCGCGCCCTCAATCCACTGCAACTTGGCTTCGTTGTCGCGATAGAAAGGATCAGGAATCAGCTTGTTCCTCAGCAAATCGAGATGCACGTCGCCCGGCACCTGGGCGGGCCGCCACTCGCCATCAGTGTTGTTGGTCGACGGCGTCAGTTGGCGGAATTCCCAACCCTGGTCGATGGCCGTGTCCGTGCGGCCCGACTGCTGCCCCAACACGATTCCCGCGGTAAGGCTCATGGTCATGATTACAAGTAAAGTTCGTAAAATTCCAAGTCGCATAAGTGCTCCTTGATCAATGATTCTGCCGCCAAACGAACTTTGCGCCGCACAGTGTATGTAAGCATTTCAGCTTGGTGTAAGGATAAGAGTTGACGTTGTCAGCGTGGGTTTGACGAGCGAGGCGCAGGCGGTGGACGTTTGACACGCGGGAAGCCTACCACCACTACAGGGAGGCTTCAAGTGCGCATTACGAGTAGGCCAAAATGGCCGAACCATCACGAAACGGGCCAAGGGCATCAGTAGGCGTGAAAAATAAACAATCTCACGCAAAGACGCGAAGGAAGTTACTGTCGCCCATAACCTATTCCCCGATCCCATGCGGGAGGACCTTCGATGCTTCCCGGAATTTGACGGGAAAGTAACACCCTGCATAGAGTAAACTATCGCGTCCGGCCCGCTTCCAGGATGCATTATGCTCACTACGCTCGCAATTTCAAATTACCGGTCGTTGCGAAACCTCGTGCTGCCGCTTCAGCGCCTCAATGTGATTACGGGCGCGAATGGAAGCGGTAAATCCAGCGTCTATCGAGCCCTTCGCCTTCTGACTGATACCGCCCAGGGACGGGTGGTTTCTTCATTGGCTCACGAAGGCGGGCTCCAATCCACTCTGTGGGCCGGACCCGAGGCGATCTCACGCTCGATGCGACGGGGGGAACAACCCGTGCAGGGGACGGTGCGGGATAAGCCGGTGAATCTTCGCCTTGGATTTGCCAGCGAAGAGTTCGGCTATTTAATTGATTTGGGGCTGCCACCCCAAATACGGCCCGAGGTGTCACATTTCAGCCGAGACCCCGAAATCAAAAGGGAGTGGATTTGGCATGGCCCAATGGCGCGGCCTTCCACGCTTTTAACCGAACGTGACAGGGGTGTGATTCGTTTCCGCTCCGAGGACGGGGCGTGGAGGGTTGTGGAGCTTAACCTGTCCCCCTTCGACAGCATGATGACCCATGTTGCCGACCCCAGGAACGCGCCTGAGATGCTGGCGCTGCGAGAGTCGATCCGCGCATGGCGGTTCTACGATCATTTCCGGACAGATGCCGATGCACCCTCGCGCTCCGCTCAAATCGGCACGCGAACTCCAGTTCTTGCCAATGATGGCGCCGATGTTGCTGCCGCCATCCAGACGATTCGGGAGATTGGCGACAGTGAGGCACTGACCGCGGCAATTGAGGACGGGTTTCCGGGAAGTTCGCTGGAGGTTGAGAACCATTCGGGTTGGTTCTCTCTGCTGATGAAGCAGCACGGGCTGTTGCGGCCATTGGGCACTGCCGAGCTGTCTGACGGCACCCTGCGGTATGTCCTTCTTGTTGGGGCGTTGATGACGCCACGGCCGCCCGCCCTGATGGTGCTCAATGAACCTGAGACGAGCCTGCATCCGGATTTGCTGGCTCCCCTGGCACGCTTGATCCGCCAGGCATCGGAGCTCTCGCAGGTGATTGTGGTGACCCATTCCGCACCGCTGATTGCAGGGCTGGCAGAGGGCGGAAGCAATTCCATCATGCTGGAGAAAAAATTCGGCGAAACCACAATTAGTGGAACAAGCGAATTCAGCCAGCCAACCTGGCATTGGCCTTCTCGCTGACCCATGGAGATGACCTGGCCACCCCCTGCTACTTATCCTTATCCATCTCCTGCCGGATTCGCGCCGGATTATCCAGTGGCTCGGACGGCGGAAGAGTTTGCCCTTTGTTTACCCTGTAGAGCGGATCAACGGCTTTAGCCGGGTCAAAGATGCTCAGATCCGAAGGCAGCCCCACGTAGGGAGTGACGTCCGGGACGTCGGTGAAGCTGTCAGCAAGGTCGCTGGCGGCGGCATCGTACTGGTTGAGGGGGGGAAGGCCCAGGATGAGCTCCGTGGTTTTCAGTATGCTCAACATGCTGGTGTGTACGTGGGAAACACTGCGGCGGGAATAGGGACTGACCACCAGCAGCACACTGCGATGAGCGTCCACATGGTCGCGCCCGTTCTGCGCGTCGTCTTCCGTAACAAAGACCGCCGTATCCGCCCAGAATTTGCTGTGCGAGAGCAGGTCAATGATCTTGCCCAAGGCGAGGTCATTATCCGCGACGTAAGAAGCGCGATAGGCGTAGCCATCCTCCGGCCGCGGCTTTGCCGTGTGGTCATTGGGCAGCCAGATGTAAATAAACTGCGGCATCGGCTGCTGGCCCGTCACATAGCGATCCACAAAGTCCTTTTTGAACTGCTCGAACCGGTACTGGTCAGGAATCGAAGTATTGAACATGGGGTACGTCCGGCAAGTGTTGGCGAAAAGCGGCCCCGGGATGGGGATGTTGATTCCCAACCGCAGGCCGGTGGGTTCATAGCCGTCATCAATATCGCCCATCAGCCCCTCGCCGTAGTTCCTGAAGGTCTTGCCTTGGCGCGCCAGGTGGTCCCACAAGGAGCCTGCCTCAAGGTAATCCTCCGGCAGCAGGGATGACCCAACACCAATGCTCAAGCGGCCCGGGGCGTCGTTATCGTAATCCAAGTGAGCGTGTCCGCCGTAGGAAGGCGGCATCATCGATTCAACCCACTCCGTCGGATAACTATCCACCAGCCAGTGGTGCCCGTCGTAAGAGACATCTGAATCCACGTAGTAGTTGTCACTCAGGCCGAAGCGCTCCGCCAGGGCGTGATGATTGGGGGTCACCTGCACGTGCCGCAAGTCGGGCTGCCCGTCCTCACGAACCTCGGCGTCCATTCCCCAGCGGGCGAGCGTGGGATCGCCGTTCACTTCCTTTCCGCCCAGCGTGCGGACGTCGCCCAAAACCTCGTCAAAGGTGCGGTTCTCTTTGACAATCAACACCACGTGGTGAATTCGGGAACTGGGCCCGCCTGCCGATGGAATGGGAAAATTCGCGGGCCGCGGCTTGCGCTGTCCACTGGGGGCAAAACCGTTGTTGCGAATCACCTGGTGCGTCATCGCTGCCAGTTCCTGTCCCGTGGGCACGGGGATGATGGAGACGGTTCCCTTGGTGATGTCGCCGATGTAGTCTCCCGCCGGGCCGCGTTGGAAGTCCTGGCCGCCGTTGGGTCCGGCGCCGAACCCCTTGGCATTAGCAACAAAGAGCGTGCGCCCGTGATTGCCCACCGCCACCCGAGACGGAAACCAGCCGGTGGGAATATACCCCAGGACGACGTTGCGGGCGGTGTCAAACACGGCGACGGCGTTGATTCCGGCACAGGCGATGTAGAGGCGCGATTCATCCGGACTCAGCGCCAGGCCAAAGGGCAGCACGCCTCGCAATCCACCCACGCCCGGGGCGGGTTCAAGGCGCGTAGTAACAATCAGCCGACTGCGCTGCGTGTCGAGGATGCTGATGCTGTCCTGGGCGGAGTTGGAGACGTAGACTTTATTGCGCCCCGCGATCACTGCGCCCGGGCTCGAACCACCGACGGACTTGCTGCCGATCGCGAGGCCTGTGCGGATGCGCGCCAGGACGTTCGGCGGGCCCGCCTTGGCATCCAGGATAAAGACCGAATTCGATTCGGGAACATTGGGGTCGCCCAATCCCGCTATTCTCTTGCCATCGATGGTCGCGCCCTGCTGCGCTTCCGGCGAGCCCGTGGCAAAGGGCGGGAACTCCAACCCCGTCTCATTCGCATTCGACTTATCAAACCCCGGCACCACGGTGTAGCGATACGTGCCCACATTGGAGACATACACATGCTCCCCGCCAGGGCTTAGCGCAATGGCAAAAGGCAGGCGCCCAACGTCAACGCGCCACCGGATGCTCCCGCTGCGGGTGTCAATCACCACGAGTTCAAAGTGCGCAAGGTCAAGGGCGTAAAGAAAATTGCCGTCGGGAGAGAGAGCCAGTGCCCCGGAGAAGCTGTGGCGATAGGTCTTCCCATTGAACTCGCCATCCAGCGAAATCAGCTGTGAACGCTGGCCAATCAGGAGGTCATAGGCGTCAATGTTTCCCGTGTCACCCTCCGACATGTAAGCCGTCCGGTTGTCGCCGGCAATGGCAAGCCCCATGTAAACGCTGGAGGGCTCCACTTCGGAGGGACGGACGGGATATCCGGGAGGAATCTGCTGCACATCGGGTGTCTTGGCTTCAAGGGCGCTGATGATGGAGAGTGAAAAGGGCCACATTCCGATGTTGGCCGTCACCAGCGTCTTCCCGTCAGGACTCAGCGCCATGCCGTAAGGGTGCGGCTCCACGGTCACCTGCACGCCTGCGGGGGTGATCAAGCGGCCGTTGGGCAAAACCGTTGCCCCGGCTTCATTGATGTGCGTGGGCAGGTCGCCCGCCGGGGCGCTTAAATCCACCGGGCCGCGGTCCCTTCCCGCGGTCAGCAAGTACGGCGGCCTGACGATCAAAAATAGACCAAGAGCCAATAAGCCAATCAGAAAAAGCACTCGCCGCATAAGAGATCTCCCCATCCCCTTCCAACCGCTATCTGATGCGCAATGGAAAAAAGACTTCCAGCCCGCGTAACGGGGAAAAGATATCACATTAACATTACCGGCAGGCTTCAACACTGCTCACTTCGGAATTGCAGCCCTCAGATTTGCGCGAGGCGCATTAGAGTGCGGTGGCACCAGCTACCGCCTTCCGCCCATGGCGAACCCGGAGTTCTCGTCACACTTCCAGGGTGCAGGTGTGGCTGAATGAAATCGGCGCCAGTCCAACAATCACAACAGATCGAAAGCCAGAAAGGCGGTAGCTGGTGCTACCGCACTCAAAGCGAAGATCGAGCGCCATTTTGTCCACACTCCAAGTTAGCTTTGCATTTCCCACCTCACATGACTATTCTCTTGCACGTTTATTGCATCCGATAGCTTTTGCCCAAGGAGCCGTGCCCCTAATGAGCAAGAACTTCTTTTTTGGATTGGCCATCATCTTTGTCAGCGGCCTGCTGAATGGCAGTTTTGCCTGGCCGATGAAGTACGCGCGCAGGTGGAAGTGGGAAAACATCTGGCTGTTCTTCACCTTCCTGGCGCTGGTCGTATTGCCCTTCCTGCTGACCCTCACCTTCGTTCCCCACCTTCGCGAGCTTTACGCCACGGCGCCCCTCAAGGAACTGCTTCCCGCACTCATCTTCGGTTTTCTTTGGGGCATCGCCCAGGCCACGTTTGGAATCGGCATCGAAGCCGTGGGAATGGCCCTGGCCATCGCCGTGGTGGTGGGGCTGACGGGCTTTCTGGGCTCGTTGATCCCCATGCTGGTGCTCAACCCCGCCGAGCTGTTCCGCCCGCGGGGCATCGCGCTGATGATCAGCCTGCCGATTTTGATTTTGGCGATGATCCTCTACGGCATGGCTGGCCTGCGGAGGGAAAAAGAGCAGGCCGCGCAGAGTAACCAGTCCTCCAAGCCCAAAATGAGCTTCGCCGCGGGCCTGGGCATCTGCATTTTTACCGGAGTCTTTGGCGCGCTGCTGAATTTCGGTTTCGCGTTCAGCGGCCCCTTGCAGGCAAGAAGCGTGCAACTGGGCGCGAACCCCGCATTCTCAACCTATGCGGTTTGGCTGCTGGTGCTCATGGCAGGCTTCATTCCCAACCTCATCTATTGTGGCTATCTCCTCTTCCGAAATCGAACCTGGGGTGCGTTTGGCAACCCTGGGTCGTTAAGGGATGCCTCCATGGGATTGGCGATGGCACTCTTGTGGCTCGGAGGAGTGCTGGGTTACGGCATGGGCTCAACATTCTTCAATGGCTCCGGCACGTCGTTCGGTTTTGCCTTCCTCATCGCCTCAACCGTGCTGGTTTCAAACCTGCTCGGGCTGTTCTCTGGCGAATGGGAAGGGACCACGCAACACACCCGCCGCTTGCTGATGTCAGCAGTTATCGCCGTCGTGCTGGCGATGGTGGTGCTCAGCCTGGGGGGAATGTTCTAAAAGGCAGAAGGCAGGAAGCGGAAAGCAGAAGGCAGCAGGCACGTGGAAGTTGGCGGTTCGGTGTTGGGAGTTGGCTGGTCGAAGAATGAAGGGTGAAGGTTAAATGCTAAAGGCTAATGGGTGAAGGATAGAGGGTAACTTCCAGAGCCAAGGCATTTCACGCCAAGACGCAAAGGGCGCTAAGGGCGCAAAGAGAAAGATAATCGTGCTTTGCGCTTCTTTGCGGCTTGGCGTCTTTGCGTGAGATTGTCTTGTTTTTCACAGCTTCCAATCCGTCTGATGTCCAAGCTGTGAGAGACGCACCGCCCGCCTCATTGAATTCGTTTTTGCCTTTTGCGTTTTGCGCTTTGACCTTTGACCTTCCCTCAGTCGCCGCAAACCGAACCCTGCAAATCCCAACTACTTCCGGGGCAGCGAAACCACCGCCACGCCAAATCCGCCCAGGCTGAAAGTATCGCCCTCAAGCGTGGTTGAAGCGGGCAGTCCAGAACCAGTGACCTGGTCAACCACCTCCACTTTTCCGCCTTTGGCTTCAGGCATGGACACCTGGTATGTCCGGTCGCGTTTGTTCACAATCAGGACCTTGCGCTCGCCGCTGGGGCTCACAAAGGCCTGCGTCTGCACCTCGCCGCCGGAGCTCTGCGTGTCCACAAGCTTGTCCCCTGGCCGGAAGTTATCAACAATCAGCTTGAGAACGCGATAGCGAGCATTGGGCTGGCCCGTATCCCAATCGAGAATGGCGATGCTGGGAAACTGGCCGGGATAGCCCGGCACCAGCGATTCCGTGGCCACGTCGATTCCCTGCCGCGCCAGTCCCACAAAAACGTAAGCGTAGGTGGCCGCGGCAAGGTTCCAGTAGGAGGGCTCGATGGGCTTAAAGACATATCCCGGCTTTCCCTGGTCCCAATCGGAGGGCAGCATTGTGCCGATTTCATCCACCATGGTGCCCGTTTTGGGCGAAAGCCTTTTGCGGATGGTTTCGATGTAGCCCACGACTTCCAGAAAACGGTCCGCCTGGCCAAAGAATGTGTATTGGTAGGTGGACGCGGGTTCATCCGCGCCGGGGACGGCGTAAAAATGATAGGAGATATAGTCCAGAGGAATTCCCGGCTGATGGTGGCGGGGATCCAGAAAGTAATCAAAAATGGCGGAATGGGCGCCCGGGTAGGAGTTCGAAATGCTCACAAATTTCGTCTGGGGTGAGACCTTGTGGACGGCCTTCACCACGGCGTCATAGAGCTTCGAATAGACCTCCGGGCTCAGGTTGTGCTCAAGGTCCGGCTCGTTCAGAACGCCCCAGCTATCCACTTTGTAATGGTGGCCGGAGGCGTGCCATTTGCCCAACTCGTCGGTAAACCCGCCATTCACATACCAGCTCACCACGCGCGCGTAGTAGTCCGCAACTTCATGATAGGTGGGGTCGCCAAGTTCCGTTCCCAGCTCATATTCGTAAAAGAGCTGCTCCGGATCCAACGGATAGGTGATGGGCTTGGGCGTCTTGAACATCCACTCCGGAATCGTGCTGAGAGTAAATTCCACCGGATGGCCTTTGAGGGCCTCAAAAGCGTCTTCAGTGTAAGGGTCAATCAGTGAAAAATCCCAGGATGTGGACGTTTTGGTGGGCGGTTCAAGCTCCGCAACTGAAAGGCGTGGATAGAGGTTGCAAGGCGCGTAGCGAACGTCATCGGCCCCCAGCTCTTTGATCGCCTTCAGCATGGGATCGTGCAGCGGCGCGCCGCGCTTGGTCTTGGGCGTTCCAATGTAAAGAATCGTTGGGGTGGTCTTGGATACCCGGGTCACCTTATCCCATTTTACGTCGACCTTTACCACGGGTTCTTCCCCGCCCCAGGCAATACCGGCTATGATTAGCGGGAGCAAAAGAAGCAGGCTATGCCTGCAGAAACTACGAAACATAAGCAATTCTCCGGGTTCTATATTTTTCCTGCGGTCGGACTTTCGCGAGCAGGGGTGCATTAACTTTCATTTGCGCGCCACCTGCGGCTTTGACTTTTGCGTTTTGCGCTTTGAGTTTTGACCTCCCAGCTCCGAAGGGCGGAATAGGAAGCGACGCAATCGCGGTTGATTATTTCGCCGTTTCAGGACTCATTTTCGGCCGCATCGCCAAACCCAGGCCGCTGGCCTGGGCTGAGCTATTGCGCCCCTTCGGGGCTCCCCAACAAACTGGGGAGAAGTGCGCGCTACCTCGGCAAGGTCACCACGGCCACGGCAAGCCCACCCAGTTTGATGCTTGGGCCAGCAATCTTGGAGGACGCAGGCGGATTGAAGGCCGTGGCCTGGTCAACCACCTCCAGCTTGCCGCCTTGCGCCCCGGCAAGCGTCAGGCTGATCGGCTGGTCGCGTTTGTTCACAATCAGCAGCTTTCGTTCGCCGCTGCGGGTCACATACCCCTGGGTCATGACCGTTCCCAACGAACTTTCCGCATTCACGATCTTATCTCCGGGGTGGAAATTGTCATGAATCAGTTTGAGCGCCCAGAAGCGGGCGTTGGGTTGCCCTGTCTGCCAGGCCGTCATGGCAATGCTTGGCCACATGCCGGGACCCGCATCAATTCCCGAGGCGTTGGCAGCATCGATCCCACGCGCGGCGAGACCCGCATAGACATAAGCATAGGTCGCTGCTGACAGATTCCAATATGACGGAGGGATGGGTTTGGCGACATAATCGGGGCGGGTCTGGTCCGCATCACCTGGCAGCATTGAACCAACCTCATTCACCATGGTGCCAACCTTCGGTGAATACGCCTTGCGGATCGCTTCAATGTAACCAACGATTTCGAGGAACCGGTCCGCCTGGTAGAAATAGCTGAATTGTTGAATTTCAGGGGATTCATCTTCGCCTGGTACGGCGTAGAAGTGATAGGAGATCATGTCGAGCGGAATGCCCGGCTTGTGATTCCGGGGATTAAGGAAGTACATGAAAAAGTCCGGCTGCCCGGCGGGGTAGGCATCCGACATCGCCACAAACCTGGTGCCGGGAGAAATCTTGTGGATGGCCTCCGCTACCGCGTCGTAGATGCCTGTGTACACCTTCGGGCTGAACCCGTGCTCATTATCGGGTTCGTTCAGAATCTCCCAATAGTCGATCTTGTAGTGGTGGCCTGATGCGTGCCATTTGCCCAGCTCATCAGTAAAACCACCCTTCACATGCCAGCTCACCACACGGGCAAAGTAATCCGCAACTTCGCGGTAGGTGGGGTCGCGCAATTCCTTGCCCCGGGAGCAGTCCCAGCAAATCTTGCTCGCGTCAGCTGGGTACTGCACCGGATCTGTTTGCTTAAACATCCACGCCGGAATGCTGCTGAAGTTCATCACAAACGGGTGCCCGTTGAGAGCCTCCACGGCATCCGCGGTCAGGGAATCAACCGTAGAGAAGTTCCATGAAGTGGTGGTGGCAGTGGGAGGCGACATTTCCGCCACGCCGTAGTACGGGTAAACGTATCCGCCGCCCGTGTAGCGCACATCGTCTGCGCCCAACTGCTTGAGGTTGGCAAAAACCTTGTCGTGGATTGGCGACCCACGCCAGACCATTGGTCCGGCTCCCAGGTCGATGCTGGGCACCGTTTTCGAAACGCGAATCACTTTGTCCCAATTGACATCAATCTTCACCTGGGGTGGATTTGTGGCCAATAGAGGGGCGGAAATACACACCGGAAGCAAAAAAAGCAGGGTAAGCCTGCGAAAACTGCGAAACATGAACGATTCTCCAAGGTTTATATTTGTCCAGCGGCCGCTCCATCAAGCCGGGTGCGGGGCGCGGTGGGTGTTTCGTCCCCTCCCTTTACAGTTCGACTCCCTCTGCGGCCCCCGCGGCGAACTTAAGCGCTTATGGGCCGACGGCGAGAGTTTAGCTTTCCGCCTATCGCGGCAGCGTCACCACGGCCACGGCGAGCCCACCCAGTTTGATGCTCGGGCCGTCAATCTTGGAGGACGCAGGCGGATTGAAGGCCGTGACCTGGTCAACCACCTCCAGCCTGCCCCCTTGCGCCCCGGCAAGCGTCAGGCTGATCGGCTTGTCGCGCTTGTTCACAATCAGAAGCTTTCGTTCGCCGCCGCGGGTGACGTACCCCTGCGTCATGACGGTCCCCAAAGAACTTTCCGCATTCACGATCTTATCCCCGGGGTGGAAATTGTCATGGATCAGCTTGAGCGCCCAGAAGCGGGCGTTGGGCTGGCCCGTATTCCAATCATGCAAGGTGATGCTCGGCCACATCCCGGGTGCTGAGGGGTCAGCAGATTCGTTTACTGCAGCAATGCCGCGGCTCGCAAGTCCGGCATAAACATAGGCAAAAGTGGCGGCAGAGAGGTTCCAATAAGATTGCCGGATGGGCTTGAAGACATAACCCGGCTTGCCCTGATCCCAATCCTCGGGCATCATCGTGCCCATTTCATTGATCATGGTGCCGGTTTTGGGGGTAAAGTCCTTGCGGATGGCCTCAATGTAGCCGACAATTTCAAGGAACCGATCCGCCTGGTAGAAGTAGGTAAACGTCTGGATCTCCGGCGATTCGTCGGCCCCCGGAACGGCATAGAAGTGATACGAGATCATGTCGAGCGGAATCCCCGGCTTGTGGTGTTTGGGATTGAGGAAATATACGAAGAAATCCGGGTGCCCGCCGGCATAGGAATCCGAGATGCCCACAAATTTCGTGTTCGGTGAGACCTTGTGGATGGCCTCCACCACAACGTCGTAAAGCTTGGTGTAGCCCTCCGCGCCGAAACCGTGCTCAAGATCGGGCTCATTGAACACTTCCCAATAATCAATCTTGTAGTGATGGCCGGAAGCGTGCCACTTTCCCAGTTCATCGGTAAAGCCGCCCTTGACGTACCAACTAACCACGCGGGAGTAGTAATCCGCCACCTCGCGGCCCGTGGGATCCAGCAGCTCCTTGCCGCGGTTGCACTCCCAGCAGGTCTTGGTGGGGTCCTCCGGGTAGTGGACCGGCTCCGTCTGCCTGAACATCCAGGCCGGGATGGTGGTGAAGTTCAGGACCCAGGGATGCCCATTTAGGGCGTTCAGCGTGTCCTCAATGGCTGGGTCGAGGTAGGTAAAATCCCAAGAAGTTGTGGTGGCGGTGGGAGGCTTAAGCTCCGCCACGCCATAATGCGGGTAAACGTATCCCCCGCCCCCATAGCGAACATCGTCGGCGCCCAGGTCCTTGATGCTCTGAAAAAGGACATCGTGGGTGGGCGAGCCTCGCCACAGACCCGGCCCAGTGCCCAGCATGATGGAGGGCGTGGTGTTGGAAATGCGCACGACCTGGTCCCAGTGGGCTTTCACCTCCACGGCCTGTTCCTGCGCGAAAAGAGCATGAAATGCAGTGAAAATGACGATTCCAGCAAGCAAATAGGTCGAAATGGAACGTTGGCGCATGGTAATTCTCCTGAAGAAGAGTGATTTTCCGGCAATTGTTGGCGGAAAAACGCAGGGGAAGATCATTCTATTTTCTTGCGCGGGGTACGTCAATGAGGTGGGGCACGATATGGAGCGGCAAAAGTCATCGCGCTTTCTGCTGTAGCGGCGGTCTCCGACCGCCGAACGGGAGCGGCGGTCTCCGACTGCCGCCGTCGATCGGAGATCGACGCTACAATTTGTTTCGCGCTTCAGTGCGGCTTTATGTCGCAGCACGGGCAGGGATCCTGATGGGACCTGTAGGTTGAAAAAGAGCAGCCTGAAAACTCGAAATCCGACCGGTCGGAATTCAGGATCCAATTTTGTAAAGCCTGCACCCGCCTATCGGCACAATGCCAATAATTCTCTTGACAATTACCTAGCCTCTGTGGTAGACTAATGGGTGGTGGCGATTGCAAAACGATCCGCCTGGGGTGCTCGCCAGTAAGCTACGACGAATGGCCAGACCAAAGCGAATTTCGCAGGACAACTTTTCCCGTGCGGCTACGGACCAAATGTCGCACCTTTTCGGTCAATACGTCGTGCTTGGAGCGGCTCCTAAATCAAAGAATTTTAAAAATGACGACCGAAGCCGGAATGTGTATGAAAACAAAGGAAACAGGGACATTTTGCCACCCCAAATGACAGGTATTTCCCTCCAAATGATATGAATCGTCGGGCATTTTTCACCAAAACGACACGAATCGTCGGACATTTTAGGCACAATTAACTCGTAATGACATGAAGTGCATGCCTTTTGCATGCCTCTTGCGCACCCCTGATCAAACTCCCCCGTTCGTCCTCTTTGCCGGACGCAAGGCCACTCCGTGCCCTCCCTGCCACACCCAATCCAGCGACTGCTGCTTCTCCTTGACATTGCCCTTCGCGCGAAGGAAACTACGCCCATCACCGGAAGGCTTCGACCTTACCTTGATGGCTTCTCATTGGAATTGAGTGGCACGGCCAGTATGGGTTAAGACACCGAGCCAGCGTTTATGTCGCCGCCGATTATTCTCGCACGCAGGGCAGGAGAACGATGGCCAGCATGGCTGTTGGGGGTGATCCTGAGCCTGCTCCCGGCGCTGCTGCTCTGCCCTCTCAAAGCCCAGACAACGCCCTCGCAGGAAGTTGCCTCAAGCGACGTTCAGCCCACCTTCAAGCTGCAATCGGAGCGCAACCTGGTGATGGTCCTCGTGGTGGTGCGCGACGCAAAGGGCGCGGTGGTGGAGAATCTGCGCAAGGAGGACTTTCAGCTCTTCGATCGCGGCAAAGCGCAGACCGTGGTGAACTTCTCACTGGAGAAGCCTGCACTGAAAGCCTCGACTCCCGCTGCTCCCAAGCCCGCCGAAAAGGCCGCCACAGCGACCGAGGATGAGGATGAAGGCTCCGGGCCGTCAGCTGTGGCTCGGCGGTTCGTTGCGCTCTATTTTGACGACGTGAACAGCCCGTTCGAAGACCTGGCGAGATCGCGCACGGCGGCCGAGCATGTTCTCTCCACCTCTGTGCAACCGGGAGACCGCGTGGCGCTGTTCACATCATCCGGACAGAAGCAGGTGGACTTTACTGACGACAAAGCCAAGGTCCTTCAAGCCCTTTTGGCCCTCCAGCCACGTCCCATCATCGGCCAGGACACGTCCTGCGGTGCGATTTCGCCCTACCAAGCCTACCTGATGATCGACCAGAACGACACGATTGCCAACGCCGAGGCCGTTGACGAGTATCTGAATTGCAACCCCTGCCCCTCCAACCTGACGATCCAACAATGCCAAATTCAAGCCCAGGGCCCGGTCCAGGCAAAGGCAATGAGCGCGCTCTCCACCTCAGAGGTTCAGTCGACTGCCGCGTTGCGCGGAATTGAAGCCATCGTTCGCGGGATGACTTCCCTTCCCGGGCAGCGCACCATGGTGATCGTCTCCGGCGGATTCCTGACGGAGACGCTACGCTTTGACCTTGACCAGATTGCCAACCGTGCCCTGCACGCGGGCGTGGTGATCAACGCCATTGACGCCCGCGGCCTCTGGACCGACCCCACGCTTGACCCCAGCCAGGACAACTTCGCCAGCACCATGAACCCTGCCTCCGCGGGGCGAAAGCACATGATCCTGATGGAAAGCGCCCGGCGGCAGACCGACGGCATGAGGGATCTGGCTCTCGACACGGGCGGGATCTTTTTCCAAAACAGCAATGACCTGGACGCCGGATTTCGAGCGGCTACGGACCTTCCCGGCGCCTACTACGTGCTAACCTTCTCCCCGCAAAATCTGAAGCACGATGGGAATTTCCATCCCCTTCAGGTCAAGGTGGTTTCAGCCAAGGGACTCTCCGTGCTGGCTCGGCGCGGCTATTATGCCCCGCGAAAATCCGAGGACTCGACCTCGCAGGAGAAGGCAGAGATCCGTGAAGCTGTCTTTTCCCAGGAAGAGTCGCATGAGCTTCCCATCGACGTCCACACCCAGTTTTTTATGGCCTCGGAGACCGATGCGCGCATCACTGTCCTCACGCATGTTGACCTGCGTCCCCTGCATTTTCGCAGGGAAGTTGACCGCAATGTTGACAAGCTGACATTTGTAACCGTGGTCTTTGACCAGGATGGACATGAGATGTCCGCCCAGGAAAAGACGCTGGATTTTCACATGCATGACGTCACCCTGGAACACTTCCAGCAGACGGGCATCACCATGAAGAGCGTCTTTACCGTTAAACCTGGCACTTATCTGGTGCGTTCAGTGGTGCGCGAGTCCGAAACCGGCCAAATCGCCGGAATGAACCGCACCGTGGAAATTCCGTATTAGGAGAAGATTTATGTACCGACGTTATCTGCTTTTGGTCGTGGCATTCATCATGGGGTTGGCATTGTTTGGCCTGGATTCGACCATTGTTCCCGCCGCACCTCCCGGACGGCAACAAGGAACGTCCGCGCCGGGGGTGGAAAATACGCCGGTCATCATCAAATCTGAAAGCAATCTGGTGCTGGTGGATGTGATCGCCACTGACAAAAAAGGGAATTACATCACCGACCTGGAGAAGAAAGACTTCCACGTCTATCAGGATGACAACGAGCAGACCATCGCCTCATTCTCCCGCGAATCGGATATCCAGCCGGGAGCGCCTGACCGCCAGCGGTACATGGTCCTCTTCTTTGACGATTCCACCATGGACGCCGGGCTTCAAGCCTATGCGCGCAAGCAGGCGGTGAAGTTTGTTGAAGGCACGGCATCTCCCAACCGGCAGATGGCAGTGGTGGACTTCAGCGGAACACTGCGGCTGGCACAGAACTTTACCGCCGACGCTGAACTGCTCAAGCGCGCCGTTAGTGACGTCAAGTTCTCCAATGTGAATCCCAATGCGGGAGGCGGCGGGGTGCAAATCGCCTCAATGGGAGCCCCGTCGCTGCGCCAAACCGAATCGGATTTTGGCGCGCGCAGCGTGCTGCTCTCCATTCGGGAGGTGGCCAAATCGCTGCTCGGCACACCCGGGCGCAAGACTCTGATCCTTTTTTCAACGGGATTTGCCTTGACCGCCGAGCGCCAGTCGGAGCTTACGGCGACCATCGATGCCTTGAACAAATCGAACATCGCGGTCTATCCCGTGGATGTGCGGGGACTCGCGAGTTCCCCCAACCCGGGAATGGATATCACCAATCCGATGCCCCCCGCTGGCCTTCCTGGAATGCAGCCACGTTCAGATTTGAGCAGCCCTGAATCCCCCTTCGCTCACCTGCCGGGATTGTGGGCGGCCTTGGCTGAACCACCCGATCCTGACCCACAGCATGGTGGTCCCGGCGGGGGAGGCGGAATTTCAGGGGGCGGCGGCGGGGCCGGTGGAGGTGGCGGGTCCCGCGGTGGTGGATCCTCGGGCTCGGCGGGTGGCGGCGGGACTGGCTCAGGCGGCAGCAAAGGCGGCGGCACGCCTGGGACTCCCAGCGGCGGGACGTCGGGCTCGCGCTCGAATTCAGGGGCCGCAAACAACTATCTTGGCAATTCCAATCTCGGATGCTCAAACGTGATGAACATGGGTGAGAGCACCAATCCAAACTGCATCAACCGGCAGATCATTCCCACCATCCCGGACTCGGTTGCCGCCAATCAGCAGGTGCTTTATGCCCTGGCCAAAGGCACCGGCGGTTTTGAGATCTTCAACACCAACGACTTCCTGCAAGGCTTGCAAAAGGTCGCAAAGGAGATGAACGAGTATTACAACCTCGGCTATGCCCCGCCCAGCCAAACTCATGATGGCAGCTACCATAAGATCAAAGTCAAGGTGGAGCGTTCAGGCGTGATAGTGCGCTACCGCACCGGTTATTTTGACGTCAAAAGTCCGGACCTTTTGGTGGGAAAACCGGAAGGCAAGGTTCTGGAGGATCGCGTCGCGAGCCCTGTTGCGGGAGATATTCCCGTCTCACTCAGCGTCCCATATTTTTATGTTGACCCTGGCGTGGCCCGCGTGAACCTGGCACTTTCCGTTCCCGGTTCTGCCATCGACTTTGACAAAGGCAAGGGAGGCTTTCATTCCCATGTCAATGTGCTGGGAATCGCCTATCGCGCCAATGGCTCCGTCGCCGCCAGGTTCAGTGACACCGTAAAGCTGGATTTCGAAAAGAAGAGTGAGGTCAAGGACCTTTCCAAGGGATCTTTCGATTACCAGAACACCTTCAATATCGCTCCCGGGTCCTACACGTTAAAGCTGGCGCTGAGCGCCGGGGGAGAAAAGTTCGGCAAATACGTGACGCCGCTGGTAGTGGAGCCGTTTACGGGCGACGATTTAAGTTTGGGCGGCCCGGCGCTGGGTGAATCGTATGTTCCCATTTCACAGCTCGCCACCAATATGGATGCGGCCCTGCTGGGTGAGCACACTCCACTCGTCTTCAAGGGGGCGGAGTTGATTCCCTCCACCACCAACCGCTTTGCCAAAAACTCGCAACCGGTGGTCTACGTGGAAGTTTATGACCCAGCGTTGAAAGGCGATACAACTCTCCGAGTGGGCGTGCTGTTCAATATCGTTGACCGGAAAACCAACCAGCAGGTCTACTCCTCCAACACCATCCTGGTCAATGATTACGCCCAACCGGGCAATCCACTGGTGCCGGTGGGCTTCAAGCTGCCCATTGACCAGATTCAGCCAGGTGATTACCGGTTCGAAATCAAGGGGCGTGACGCAGGAGGCAACGTTTCCACCGTACGCAGTTCGGATTTCTCGATCCAATGAGAATGTTGACGACTATAATGAATTAAGGGATCCCAGAGGCGGAACTTGGGCAGTGAAGTGCGGCGCAATTCCGTTACATTCAGCAGGGAGCACTGATGTAGCGCTAACCTTCAGGTCAGCATCACTGGCAGAGACACTATTTAACTTTTATATATTACTTTTAATTTAAACAACCAGGACGTATCCGTCCACAAATCGGCGTGCCCACAATCAATCTACCCACAGTTCGCGGCAGGGCGCGAAAGGCCCAGGCCAAAGAGGCGGTCGCAACGCGCCCGGCCCATGCCGCCATCCGTAGAGCATTGCTCGCGTGGTACCGGGTCAACGCCCGCACGCATCCGTGGAGGGGCACGGGCGATCCCTATGCCGTCTGGCTCTCGGAGATCATGCTACAACAGACGCAGATTGCCACGGTGACGCCCTACTACGTGCGCTTTCTCGAAGCTTTCCCCACGGTGTCACACCTGGCTGCGGCGCCGCTGGAGCGCGTTTTGGAGCTCTGGTCAGGCCTTGGCTATTACCGCCGCGCCCGCCACCTGCATCTGGCCGCCCAAGCCGTGGCGCAACTTCCGGGCGCCAAGTTTCCCGAAGACAGGGATGGCCTCCGCGCCCTTTCCGGCATTGGAGATTACACGGCCCGGGCAATTTTAAGCATCGCGTTCAATCAAGCCTACGCCGTGCTGGATGGGAATGTTGCCCGGGTGGTGGCGCGCCTGTACAGCCTGCGCGGGAATCTGCACCAGCCGGAGTTTCGCAGCACTGTTGAGAACGAACTCACCGGGCTCCTCTCGCACCGCGAACCCGGAAACTTCAATCAGGCCATGATGGAGCTTGGCCAGACGATCTGCCTGCCGCGAGGCCCGCAATGCTCCATTTGCCCGCTGGCGAAATGGTGCAATGGCCATCGCTCCGGCAATCCGGAGGAATTCCCGCTTCCCCGCCCCCGCCGGGCCGCCGAAGCCCATCACCTTGCCGTGGCGCTGATCCGCCGGGGAACAACCGTGGCCATGGTGCGAGGGCTCGAAGAGGGCTTGCTCGATGACCTTTGGAATTTCCCCTCTGCGTTTGGCGCCACACCGGCGGAAGCGGTGGAAGCCCTAAAGCGGAAGGTGCGCAAGCTGGCCCGCGCGACATTCTCCGTCGGCAGTTCCGTTGGGAGATTCAAGCACGCCATCACCTATCGCTCCATTCAGGGTGAAGTCTATCCGATCGAAACGGGACGCCCCATTCGCCACGTCTCCTTGCAGTGGTTCGAACTTGAAGCATTGCCGCAAGCCGCCATTTCCCAACTGGCGCGCAAGATTGTGCAAAAACTTTGACGCCACCTTGCGGATCGGTCGCTGTTCCCGTCCCTGGGCACGCTTTCGGGAAGTGACTTTTAAGAGCGTCCGATTGCACGCCGTCGGCCCTTGTGGAAGGCGAGAACAAATGGTGTATTTGCGCTATACTGCACCCCAGCCGAAATGATGGATGAGGGTCAATATGCCAAATTACCTGAACCAAGACTTGGGCTTCGACGAAGTTCGATGGGCGACCATGCGCAAGACCAGCTATGATTCACTGGCGTCATTCGCACGTTCGCCCGATAAGCAGCTGCTTCCACCGGGCACGCACATTTTTCGTCTTGTTCAACTCCCCAATGGCAGGTATTTCGAGGGAACTTGGTGGATTCCCCAAAACGCATTCAACGAACTGCGAGATGACGTCAACAGGACTAAACACGGCGGCGGCAGATTATTCCGGAATTATTTGGCCGAATACCTGGCGCTGCCGCCTGGCGCCTCCCAGCTCTCTGTGGTGGAGATCGAGCTCACGGAATACGTTTACGCCTGGGTGGGACCGTCAGCACCCCTTTTTCAAAGACCGGGTGGGATGCAGCAGATCTATTTGCCTAACCTTGCCGATCGCGGTCAGCCCCGGGTCAGTTCCCATGCAAGGCTCTTGAGCACCTACTGGCTGAAATTTTAGGCAGGAAGATGTGGGCGGCAACCAAGCAACTATGGTCAAAGCCCGCAGGAACCCACACATTTCGTGGCAATGCTTGATGCCTGCCCAAGCGGATAATTGTGGATCGTTGGCACCAGAATACTGGAACGATACGGAAGGCTCTGATTGCCGCGAAAGAAGGGATGCTGCACATGGAGAATGTAAGTGGCCAGGAACCGGCGGGTGCGCCACCCGTGGGGAAAAAGTCGACGGGCATCGGCGTGCTCTTCCAAATTGTTGCCTTGGTCTTTGCGGTCCCGGCGGTGGCTTGGGGTGGGTTCATGGTGTGGGCCACGGCCTTTCCCCCACCGTGCGGCGACTCATCAGCGTTTGCCGGACTCGGAGTGATTGAGTGCTGGGCGGTCGATCTGCCCATCGGACTTCTGGCCCTCGCCATTGGACTGTTCGTCAAGAAGGGATCACCACGAATGCGCAAGATCTGCCTTGTTACTGCCACTGTGGTTCTCTCCCTGCCCATTATCGCCAGCATCCTTTTGACCCGTTACCATTGCCCGTAAAATATGGAAAGGGAATCATAAATTATGGACGCTTTGCAACCTGTGGCAGGTCCTGTTCCTTACAAGAACCGGCGTGGCTGGCTGATTGCCTTCGGGGTGGTTGAAATCCTGATGGGTTGCGGATTCCTGCTGCTGATTCTGCTTTCGGCATTTGCCTTTCTGGGACCGGCAGCAGCCAAGATGCCCCCCAACGCCATGGCTGCCGGCCCCATGTCAAAGTCCGTACTTCTGGCCATGGTGGGAATTCAATATGGCATGATGGCCGCAGTGTTCTTCATTGCTGGTATCGGTTCAATACGCTGCAAGAATTGGGCTCGCATCATGATGCTGGTGGTCAGTGGCTTTTGGCTGGGGATCGGGCTGATCTCCGTCCTCGTGGTAGCGTTCCTTGTCCCCACCATCATGCGGCAGCAAACAGGAAACATCGATTCCAGCGTGCAGCACACCATCATGGCAGGATTGATCATCTTCATGACCGCCATCATGGTTGTGCTGCCGGCAATCTTCCTGGTCTTCTATTCCCGCAAGAGCGTGAAGGCAACATGCCAGGGAAATAAGGGGCTGATCGACACAGCCCCCGCTGCGGCCAGCACGGGCCTCCCGATTCCGCTGGTGATCCTGGGGGTGTGGCAAGGAATGGGCGTCTTCTCAGTGTTTGCGGCGCTCATCATGCCGGTGACTTTTTTCTTTGGATTTGTTGTGCGCGGGGCGGGAGCGATTCTCATACTGCTGGGGTACTCCGTGTTGAGCGGATATGCCTCCTGGTCCATCTTCCACCAGAGACTTATTGGCTGGAAAATCTGCTTATTTGCTGCGGCATTCGGAACTGTATCCCTCGTTATCTCGTTTGCCCGCTACCCTGACCTGATGAAATTCTACGAACAGATGGGGTTGCATTCCCAAAACCTGCAAATCTACGAACAGTTTCCTCAGCTTCTCACATTTATGTGGGTCTCCATCATCGTGGGGTTGACGGCGTTCATGGTCTTCGTCCTCTACACCCGAAGGTATTTTCCCCCGAACGGCCGGGAGTAGCGTCCGCCACCTCCCCGCACCGAACCTCTCGCGCTCCAACCCCTTCTGCAATACAATAGGATCATTGGGCGATCATCTACACATGGGCACACAGGCACAAGTCGTCTCTACCGACACCCAGCAGCGGCAGTCGCACATCAGCGTGCAGCGCTATTTTGATATTTCCCTGCTGCTGATGCTGGCCACGGGATTCCTCACCGTCGCCACCACCGGCAAGCTGGACGCGATTTCGATTGTGGTTGTCTGTACGGCGCTGGGCATCAAATTGTGGAGCGTGATTCGCGGCACCGACTATTCCCTTGGTCCCAAGACCGTTACGCGCATTTCCATCTTCTACATTTTCTTCTATGGCCTTGATTTCCTGATCTTCGCCAGCGGCCCCAGCCCGATTGACCGCATGCTGGCCGCCACCGTCCACCTGGTGCTCTTCACCGCTGTCATCAAAATCTTCTCGGCGCGCACCTATCGGGACTACGGTTACCTGGCCGCGCTTTCGTTCCTGATGATGCTGGCCAGCGCCGTGCTGACTGTGGGCACAACGTTTCTGGTCTTCTTCACGCTCTACGTATTGGTGGCCATCTCCACCTTCATCAGCTATGAAATCAAACGCGGGATGGAAGCGGCCCAGCGCGCGCCGGAAGGCCCTTACCGCCTGCCTGACCAGAACCGCCGGGCACTGGAGAAGGCGCTGATGTCGGCGGCGACCGGCCTGGCAATAGGAATTTTTCTCCTTGCCGGAGTCCTGTTCTTTGTCATCCCCCGCTATCGGACGGGATACCTCACCACGCTCTCCATGCAGGCCCAGAACATCACAGGATTTTCTGAGACTGTGAACCTTGGCGACATCCGCAAGATTCTGCGCTCTCCCATGGTGATCATGCGCGTGATGCCGGAGGAGAGTCCCCGCAACTATATCGGCGTGAAGTGGCGTGGGGTCACGCTGGACAGTTTCAACGGCAAGAAGTGGTTCAACGATAATGCGGACCGGATTTCTGTTCCGGCGGAATCGTATCAGCACTTCGCGGTACCCACGCCAAATGGATGGGAGCACCGCCCTCACCATCCCCTGCGCTATCGCGTTCTGCGGGCGGCGATCTCAACCGATGTTCTCTTTGCCGCTGCTGAACCGCGCGAGCTTTCCGGGGTGCGCTTGCTCAGCATCGATGAGACGGGCTCGCTGCACAATCCCCAGAACATCAGCGTGCCCTTCGCCTATGACGTGGTTTCCGATGCCGGGCAGCCCACCGCGCGGCAGCTTGAGGCTGCCTCCACGCAATATCCGGATGAAATCCGCCTGGTCTACCTGCGCCTGCCGCACACCATGGATCCGCGAGTCAGCGAACTGGCGCGCACGGTTACGGCATCCACCACCAACAATTACGCCCGCGCCATGGCCATTCAGGCTTATCTCCGCGACAACTTCCAGTACACGCTGGACCCGCCCGCCATCGAACCGGAAGACCCCGTTGGGAGTTTCCTGTTCCGGTCAAAATCCGGTTATTGCGAGTACTTTGCCGCGGCGATGGCCGTGATGCTGCGCACACTGAACGTTCCCTCGCGCCTGGTAAATGGATTCCAAACAGGCTCTTACAATCGGATCGGCAAAGACTTTGTTGTGCGCGCCCGCGATGCACACAGTTGGGTTGAGGTCTACTTTACCGGCTACGGCTGGATTCCCTTTGACCCCACACCGCCCGATCCGCATCCGGTCCTGCCGGGTGAATGGGACGATTACGTCGACACCGCTGCCCTCTTCTGGAGTGAGTGGATCATCAACTACGACTTCAGCCACCAGGTGCAGTTGGCACGTGAAGTGGAGCAGGATTCCCATAACTTTCAGCAGATCTTTCGCGAGCGTTCAGAGAAGTTAAAGCGCAGGGGAATTCACGCCGCCTTCCGCTTTGAAACCTGGCTGATGTCTCACAAGCTCCTGGTCCTGCTGATCATGCTCGCCATTCTGGCGGGATTGATCCTGACGGACAAGTCGGGGGCGCTGGCGGAGTGGCGTTTTCGCCTGGCGTGGAGGTTCGCCCGGCGCGATGCGGCGGTGAATCCACGCGAGGCATCGCTGACCTATCAACGCCTGCTGAGCACACTGCAGAAAAAGGGATTTCGCAAGAAGCCGGCGCAAACTCCGCGCGAGTTTGCGTTTTCATTCCTGACAACACCGTTGGGCCCGGGGGTGATGGAATTCACGAAGCTATACAACACCCTGCGGTATGGGCAAGCGCCGGTATCGATCGCAAGGTTGCGGCAACTTTTGGAGGATATTGCGAGAGGTAAATAGCAAGAGAGACTGAGGACTGACAACTGATAGCTGCCTTTAAGGAATCGACTTGCCACCATCCACCACAAATAGTTGCCCGGTAATGAAATCGCTGTGCGTGGCGAGGAACAGAACCATCTGTGAGATATCTTGTGCAGTCCCCGCCTTACCCAGCGGCGTGCCGCGAATGACCTTGCGGATCCTCTCATCCTGCACCTCATCAGGAAACAGAATGGTCCCTGGCGCGACGCTGTTGACACGAATGGTCGGGGCCAGAGCTTTGGCCAGCGTGCGCGTAAGGGAAATCAGGGCGGCCTTGGACGCGCAATAGTGCATGTAAGTGGGCCAGGCCTGCAATCCCCCCAGCGAAGAGATATTGATGATGTTCCCCTTCCCCTGCGGCACCATCATTCGCGCCGCTGCCTGGGCGCAGAAGAAAGGACCTTTAAGGTTGGCGCCAAGGACGAGATCAAAGTCCTTCTCTTCCAGCTCATCCCAGGTCTTCGGGAAAAAGACACCGGCATTGTTCACCAGCAGATCCAGGCGGCCAAAACGCTTCTCGACGGCGCGGAACATGGTTGCAACCTGCTTCGGACGTGAGACATCCGCCCGCAGAGCGATGGCACGCACTCCCATTGCCGCAATCTCGCGCACGGTTTCCTGTGCACCCTCGCGCGATTGGCAGTAGTTCACAATCACGTCCGCCCCTGCGCGGGCGAGGGTCAACGCGATATCTCGGCCGATCCGCTTGCCGCCGCCTGTAACGAGAGCCACTTGCCCGTGCAGAGTTCTTTCGCTCATAGTTTCTGCCTCAATGATCGCTCTGGGCCATGTTATCAGAGCGCGAGAGTGGAAGGCTATCGCCGGTCCGCGCTCCTTTCCTCGCAGCTTCCCTTCCGCCCAGTCCATCGCTGCCTGATAATGCCCTGACTAGGGCAGCGGCTCCAGGCGCGCCGTAAAATGCCGCAGGAACGGGGCTTCGTAGGTCAATCGCAAGCCGCGAATCTTTTCCCGTCGCTTCCAAACTTCCAGGATGACCTCAATGACGTAATCGATGTGGCTCTGGGTGTAGACGCGTCGCGGAATTGCCAGTCGCACCAGGTCCATTTTTGCTGCACCACCAAACATCAGCGAGCCGATTTCAACCGAGCGAATTCCGCCTTCGAGATAGAGTTCCGCCGCAAGCGCGACGCCCGGAAACTGTTCCGTGGGAATGTGGGGAAGGAAGGCGCGTGCATCGATATAAATCGCGTGACCTCCCGGAGGCTGCACAATGGGCACACCCGCGTCAGAAATATGCTTGCCCAGGTAACCCGTCGAAACGATGCGGTAGTTGAGGTAGTCCTCCTGCAGCACTTCTTCCACCCCTACTGCAATCGCTTCCAGATCGCGACCCGCAAGCCCGCCATACGTTGGGTAGCCTTCTGTCAGGATCAGGAGGTTCTTCTCCTGTTGCGCAAGCAGATCGTCATTGGTGCAGAGGAAGCCCCCGATATTGGCGAGTCCGTCTTTTTTCGCGGACATCGTGCACCCGTCACCAAGCCGGAAGATCTCCTGCGCAATCTCCTTCGGGGTTTTGGTTTCGTAACCATTCTCCCGAAGCTTGATGAAATAGGAGTTTTCGGCGAACCGGCAGGCATCGAAGTAAAGCGGAATTCCGTGCCTGCGGCAAACCGCGCTGACTGCCCGCATATTCTCCATGGAAACCGGTTGGCCACCCCCAGAGTTATTGGTAATGGTCAGCATCACCAGCGGAACGCGCTCGCGCCCCACGCGCGCAATCACTTGTTCAAGAGCCGCGACATCCATATTTCCCTTGAAGGGATGCACAAACGACGGCTGCTTGCCTTCGGGAATCAGCAGGTCCAGAGCCTCAGCCCCCACGAACTCCACATTGGCCCGGGTGGTGTCAAAATGCGTGTTGTTCGGAACCACGTCACCTTTTTTGCACATCACGCTGAACAGGATGCGTTCCGCCGCCCGCCCCTGGTGGGTCGGAATCACGTGCTTGTAACCGAAGATGCCTTGCACCGATTTGCGAAAGCGGTCAAAGCTCTTGCTGCCCGCGTAGCTTTCGTCGCCCTCCATAATGGCCCCCCATTGATGCGTGGACATTGCCCCGGTCCCCGAATCTGTCAGAAGATCAATCAGGACTTCGTCGGCCGGCAGAAGGAAGAGGTTGTAAAAAGCTTCGCGTAGCGAGCGTTCACGCTCCTCCCGCGTTGTCCAATGAAGGGGCTCAACACTTTTGATCCTGAAGGGTTCGATAATCGTGCGGATGGGCATATGACACTCCCTGGCTTAAAGGGTTGGAGCTATTTTTTTCCGATGCTCCTGGTCCATTGCCCTGCGATTCTACTCCAATATGCTGGCAGTAAATAGCAAGGGTGCGTCCTCCCATGTTAGATTCACCGCCGCATGGGTTGATGCGCGGTGAAATCGGCTGCAGTGGGGGCGCGGGGATGGAGGCGCCAGTTACCACCTGACCACAGTTACCGCCTGACACAGTTACCGCCTGACCTTGACGCTTCTCCACCGTTGCTCATAAAATCCCATCAGGCGACGAAGATGGAAGTTCTGCTTTTTACCAAGCCCGGGTGTTGTCTGTGCGATACGGTCAAGTCGCAGCTCGGAAAATTGCGCGCCACCCACTCATTCGACCTCCGCGAAGTCAATATTCTTGATGACAGTTCCGCGTTTGAAAAGTTCCACGAGGAAATTCCGGTGGTCTTCATCGACGGGCGGAAAGCATTCAAGTATCATTTGGATGAGAAGGCATTCTTGCGGCGGCTGCAAGCTCGGCCGTCAAACAGAGAGAAGGCGGAACATGGAAGTTGATATCCTCACCATTGCAGCGCACCCTGACGACGTTGAGATCACCTGTGGGGGTACGGTCATCAAGATGACGGAAGCAGGCTATCGCGTCGCTCTTTTGGACCTGACCGCGGGCGAAAGCGGAACGCGCGGCAGCGCTGCCCTGCGTGAAAAGGAAGCTCGTCGCGCGGCAGACGTCTTGGGGGTGGTTCACCGCGAGAACCTGAACATTCCTGATGCCGGAGTGGAAAATAATCGCGAGAATAAGTTGATGGTCGCGCAGAAAATTCGCGACTTCAAACCCCATACTGTGATCCTGCCATATTGGAAGGGCCGTCATCCCGACCACTACACCACCGGCCACCTGGGGTATGAGGCCTGCTTCCTCGCGGGGCTCGCCAAGCTGCCATTGGCGGGAAAGCCACATCGTCCCTTTAAGATCATCTACGCCTCGCAATACGTTCCCACGGTCAGGCCATCGTTCGTGGTGGATATCACGGCACAATACGAGAAGAAGCTCAAAGCCATCTTCTGCTTTTCATCGCAATTTTCACCGCCCAAGGAATTGCAGAATCTCTTCCCTTCGCGGAGCGAAATCAATGCCCGCATGGGTTCAGAAGCCCGCCACTTCGGCCATATGATCGGTGTGCGCTACGGCGAACCCTTTGTTATGAGAGAAACCGCGGAAATCGCCGATATTGTCAAAATCCCAGTGAAGTCGATTTAGAAGACAGTTGTCAGTCATCAGTTATCAGTTTTCAGTAAGCACGCACTTTCATTCGAGCTGGTCAGATTGAGGACGACAGAAAATACAAACTATGTTTAAAACTTGGACTGACAACTGACAACTGATTTCCCCAATGAGGTTATTTCGTGCCCTATCAAGATCTGCGTGAATTCATAACCCGCCTCGAGCGCGAGGGCGAACTAAAGCGTATTTCCGTGGAGGTTGACGTCGATCTCGAGATCACTGAGATCACTGACCGCGTTTCCAAGGCGGGGGGGCCTGCGTTGCTGTTTGAGAAGCCGCGGTCCGCGCGCGATGGGGTCAACTATTCCATGCCCCTGCTCATCAATACCCTGGGCACGCGGAAGCGGTTGGAAATGGCCTTTGACGTTGCCTCACTCGACGAAATAACCGGGCGAATGGAAGAACTGCTGGAAATGAAGCCGCCGGAGGGCTTCTTTGACAAGGTGAAGATGCTTCCAAAACTCTCCGAACTGGGTTCGTTCTTCCCCAAGAACGTGCGTTCCGGGCCGGTGAAAGAAGTCATCGAGCGGGAAAATCTATCGCTTGGACGCCTGCCGATTATGCAGTGCTGGCCACTGGACGGAGGGCGCTTCATCACCTTTCCCATGGTGGTGACGCGCAGCCCCAAGAACGGACGCCGCAATGTGGGCTGCTACCGCATGCAGGTTTTCGACGATCGCACCACGGGAATGCACTGGCAGGTTCACAAGGGTGGAGCGGAACACTTCCGCTGGCTGGAGCGCCAGGGGAACGGTCGCCGCATGGATGTTGCCGTGGCGGTGGGAGCGGATCCCGCCACCATGATTTCCGGAATCCTGCCCCTTCCGGAGGATCTGGATGAGTTCCTTTTCGCTGGTTTCCTGCGCCAAAAGCCGGTGGAATTGGTGAAGTGCGAAACCGTGGATCTGGAGGTTCCCGCCCACGCTGAGATCGTGCTGGAGGGCTATGTGGACCTTGACGACATCCGCACGGAGGGGCCGTTTGGCGATCACACCGGCTACTATTCCCTGGCCGATAAATTCCCCGCATTCCATATCACCTGCATCACGCGTCGGCGCAACCCCATTTACATCTCCACCATCGTTGGCAGACCGCCCATGGAAGACTATTGGATGGGCTATGCCGTTGAGCGCCTTTTCATGCCCCTGATGCGCAAACAGATGCCTGAGGTTGTGGATATGCACATGCCCGCAGAGGGCGTGTTTCACAACCTCATGATGGTGTCGATTCGGAAAAGCTACCCCGGCCATGCGCGGAAGGTGATGAACGCCATATGGGGGCTGCCGGGCGCCATGTTTACCAAGTGTATCGTGGTGGTGGACCACGATGTGAACGTGCATGACACCAGCGAAGTCGCGTGGAAAGCACTCAATCACATTGACCCCGAGCGCGACATTCAATTCACCCTCGGCCCCGTTGACCAATTGGAACATGCCTCGCGCCTGCCCAATTTCGGCTCCAAGATGGGAATTGACGCCACCCGCAAGTGGCCCACAGAGGGATTTGCCCGAAACTGGCCGGATGAAATCGTCATGGACCCGGAAGTTACCCGCAAAGTGACCGCCCTCTGGGCCAGCCTGGGCCTGAAGCCCCCGCGAAAATAGCGGCATCAGATGGCTTCGCTTAGATTCACGAAGCCCTTAGTGCCCGTGAAAGAAGCGGTCACCACAACCTAATTAACGGCTGGCAGTTTCCGGCCAATGGCAGCACCACCTCACCCTTCAAGCCCCAACGTATCAAGCCATTTAAGAATGTTACTTTGGCAGGGCCCGTCGAGACATTAAGGATGTAACCGGGAGCTCGTCGTCGTGGCTGTGGGAAAGTGGGAATCGCGGAGCGATTTCCAAGCTCGCCGGGCG
>Ga0302320_10001472_pt1 | contig 56782 bp, 48 predicted proteins | sample Bog_T0_3_FD_202130 | JGI IMG/M metagenome (GOLD analysis project Ga0302320, IMG submission 202130) | Peat permafrost microbial communities from Stordalen Mire near Abisko, Sweden - Bog_T0_3 | ecosystem: Environmental > Terrestrial > Soil > Wetlands > Peat | place: Sweden: Abisko, Stordalen Mire...
CGAAGCGAGCCCCACCATGAATTCCCGAGAATCGGTGGGGCTCGCTTCGCTCGACCCCCCTACAGCTTTATCCAGGTTCAAACACTGATCGGCCCTGGTCAACACGACCTTTTGCTTTACGTTTTTGACCATCGAAGCTAAGATGGCGGTATGGTACCAAAATGGAAGCACCGCCGCATGCCCAAGGTGCATTGGCCCGATCTGAGAACACCGCCAGATACGTGGTCCCTTGCCGAAGCACGGGGGATGGCGATCAATCCTATCGTCACCGGCATCGGCTCACATCCTCGCTCAATCTCCGATGAGGATTGGGTGCTCAGTTGTGAGCGGGACGTACAACAGGTCGGCTTGGAGCAGTTCCTCACCGATCTGCTCCACATCCTGCGTCTCACGATCCGTGGCTACCTCGGCGAGCCGTCAGCGGTCGGTGACTATCCCCGGCGAATGTCTGAGGAAGACGTACCTCTGCCCGACGTGTCCTACCCTGGCGACCGGGATTGGCAAGACGAGTGGAACGAGAAGATGGTCGGCGGCATCATCTGCAATCCGGTCTGTGCCGGGATTCCACCTTTTCCAGCGATCGTGGACGACAAGACCTGGATCGCGTCCGGTGTTCAGATGGTCGAGAATGTTGGCTTGAGGCAGTACCTCGTCGATGTTCTGTACGAGTTGAAGCAGTCGGTGTGGGTCGTTTCGCTCTCAGGATAAACAGAGCGGCCGGCATCACAGCCTGGGTGAAGCCCGATAGGCGGTGCGTTGGTGTGCAGGCAGGCCGCAACAAAAAAACCCGCCCTCGACGATCAAGCCGTCCAGGGCGGGAAACGATTCATGCCGTTAGGCGTGCTATGCCCGCATGACCTCGGCCAAGCGGGGCGGAGGCAGCGGTCATCCGTCCGGTGGCGGCGGCCCTCATCACGGGCATTCGGGCAATACGTATAGCCTTGGCGTATACATTGATGCTGGTGATGCGGCCTACCCGGTCCAGCAGACGGTGTACTACGCTGACTCGTCGGCCGATACGGCGACGAGTGTTACGCCGAATCCGGCCCCCATTGCCAATATCACCGTGGTCAATCCCAAGTCGAACGGTGTAACCCTTACCTATTCCCTTGACGGTCAAGAGTATTTGATCGCACCGGGCTACAGCCAGCAGATTCACCAAGCCTGCGTGGTCGAGTTCGACCGGGGCGGCGATGCCGGGGCAGCACGTTACTCCATGACCGATGGCATCTACACTTTCACCCCGGTGAATGGCACTTGGGAGCTTTACCAGAGCGACAACCCGTGAGGCTGCGGCCATCGGCCGATCGAGAGCAGGGCCATGTTTCGGCTAAACGCCTGTTGCTTAAAGACGGCGGCCGAAAACATGGCCCTTTCTCTTTGCCCTTCTGAATGACGGTGCAAAGTGTGCCACTGGCGTCTCTCCTGTGTCTACGAGGCATTTCCCCTGCGTTCGAACCCGCGACGAGTCCGGAACCAAAACCACTCACATACTCACACTCCAGGGTTAATACCACGCTGGCCACACGTAACGCAGTTCCCCATCCGATAGAACGTCCGTTCGGGCAGCCCCTTTTATCATGCCGCGCGGCGACTGACACATACGCGATCCACGCTATTCGGAGGAAGGCGTCACATTGTCCGAAAGCGATTGGTGATACAATTCCCACCCATGATCATCCGTCATTGCGAACGTGTATCTACCCGGTTCGAGCGTGTATCTCGCTTCGCCAAAGTCACCGCTTCGATCGAAGGTAATCACCCAGGTCTGGTCGGCCGTTAACTCCTGAACTTGGCCGGCGTTAATCTCATAAGGGTCTTCGTTAATCGCGTAGTTCAGGGTTACGCCTGTCTCCTGCGGGTTGGCGATCCGGATCGCGGCTGGGATCGGATAGGTCTCGTGCACATAGGCATCCTCCGGAATAGTCTCTCCCGGGTCAAAGGTAACCCATCCCGAGACGTCTGGGTCCCACCAGTACCATCCGTCATCCCTCCACTCAGGATGGTGGTAGTACCAGTGACGATGCCATGCGAGATCCCACTCAGCTTGGTCCCAACTTCCGTCGGAATGTGGCCTGTGCCTGCCCGGATCACGTCCGCCGGAATTCTGAAGACCCGCGGCTGTTCCGTGGTTATATCCAACGGAACTGTTTCCGACAGGGTTCTTTTTGATCAGGTTATGTCCGAGCACGGTTCCACCCGAATTTTGGCCGCCTGGGTTCTTGACAAGAGCGCTACCACCGTGATTGGCACTACCGCCGGCCCATCCATCACCGCCACCACTGTAACCGCTACCGCTGCCACTATGACCACCGCCGCCACCGCCGTTATGACTGACACCGCTGCTGTTATGACTGACACCGCCGCCGCGATGACTGCCACCTCCACCGCTATGACCACCACCGCCGCCAGTACGCACACCATTACCACGTGGGGGTGCACCATGCACTTCTCCGCACCACAATAGCGCAAGTCCAATCGAAGCAACCAGTAGAGATGTAGTTCTTTGCAATCGCATGATGACACCCCCTTGTGAAGATAACACTGGCGATACGCCCCCCCAACGATATCGAGCCGTTCACCGATAAAGTCTGCCGGAGACCACATGAACCTAACCGTTGGCCTGGGCAACCGGTGCAAGAGCTTCACAACATGACTGTGGCCCTCTGCCAAGTGCGCCCAGTTACAGCGAGCGATGGCCCGGTACCCGCTCAAAAAGCAGACGGTCATTGCCATCCGACCCGTTGCATTTTTCGCGTATTATCACACCCTCCAAATGATTGTCAATAACCCACCAACAACAATGGAATATTTACTGTCTATGGCGTGATTATTTGTCATATGGGGCCAATATTGAGTTTTTGTTGCGGAAGCGGGCGTCTTCGAGCCGCAGGTGGTGGCAAAGGGAAATCGCTCAAGGGACGGTGAAGGTTTTCAACGCCCGCAGGGCGATAGCAGAGTTGCGCCAGACCCGAGTTGTCCAGATTGCCGAACCACGGCAATCGCCTCCCAGGGCACCGACTCGTTCACGGTCGCGGTTGGCGACCAGAAGCTCAACGCGGAGGTTCCCAACACGGGCAACTACGGGAAGCTCCTCCAGAGCGTGGCGATCAGGGTGATCGACCTAACCAAGCCCGGCAAGACGACCCTCAGCATCAAGGCCGTCGCCGCCCATTGGCAACCGCTGTACGTGCGATCGATCAAGCTGGCACCGGCCAAGTAAGGGCCGACCGCACGGGGAAACGCATGCGTGGAATCTGTAGGGAACCCGTCTGCGCTCCTCTGCGGCCCCACTGGGGTATTTTGGCATTGGCAACACCCTTTGGGTGTATCCGGCGCCGAAACGCCTTAACCCCCATGCCTCACGGCACAGATTCGACCAAAACAGCACGGCGGCCATTATCCGAAGCCGGCCTACCCACGTTGCAGCCCGCCTGAATTTCCGGCGGCCCCGCTGGTGTCGCCGACAGACAGCCGCGGCTCTCTTGGACCAGTCCGGTCGCGAAGGGCTCCAGGGACGTCATTGAGGGCCGTGGCGGGCTGCTGGGATTCAGCAGTTCGAGCGACACGGGCTGATCCAGGTACGATGTTCGATCAGAAGCCAACATCCCTGCCGGACGGTGCACCGGTCCATTGCGATAGGAGGCCCACTGACACGTCGTAGGCGATGGTCCATTGCAACGGTAGGATTGCCTTGGGAATCTCCACGGGCTTCAGCTCTTGGGCCCATTACATGAGGGGGGAGGGCGACGGAAGTAGTGTTTGTCCCGGTCTGCCGCACCGTACCGGCTGTTTCGCTGGAAGGGCATTGAGCGACCGCGACAATCATAACGACAGTCGGCGGTTCGACGGTCAGCCGTCGGCGCCGATGGCAGCGGTAGTAACGGCAGATGCCGATGCCTAAGATGCATTGTGACAGGCGTCGCAATCGTTCCGAATCCTCCGGAAAACAGTACTGGCCATGACCTGCGCTTTATTTCAGAAATGTGCATTCTTCCATATGTTGTGACGAGGATTGCGTTCTTCAAGCGCGGATAAAGCCCCACCCGATGCATAGTAGCAGTTGCGCGACGAATGACGGCAGTATGGAAACACTGGAATATTCCTCGGCGCGCAGGGAACTGTCAAACATGGAGGTGGACCGTGAAAAGAAACCATTCCTGGATGATTGTCGCTGCGATCTGTCTGGTAGCTGGCATCCTTGGTCGCGCGTCGGCGAGCGACGTTTCCCCAACGTCATCTCAAACGATCACGCCAGTGAGCAACGTGAGTTATAACTCGGTGTCCACGGCCGAAACGCCGGCAGGGCAAATGACCAGCTTTAACGCCACCACGACTCAGGCGGCTGCCGTACCCGGATGCGCCTGCCAGGGCGGAGGAGTCCCGGCGTTGGCGCCGCAAGCCATGGCCGAGTCGTGCAGCAGTTGCGACGCCGGCTCTAGCGGCCACGTTTTCGATTCCTGCCACCTTAATAATGCCTGCGGCGGCGACGACTGCTGCGATTGCTGCCCCACCTGGTGCGTCCGCGCCGGAGCGGTGTTCTTGCAACGTCCGACCGACCCGTCCCGGGCTTTGGTCACCAACACGGTGGGCGGTGCCACGGTGCTGAATGCCTCGCAATTCACGTCGTCCATGCAGGCAGGTCCGGATCTCGATTTGATTCACCATGGCTCCGCTTTCGACCTGGAAGCCCGCTATTTCGCGGTCGGCCAGTTTGCATCGAGCGTGGGTCCGAGCGCGACAGCGGGAGCGACGCTTCAGTTCGCAACCCCGATTGGGGCCGCCGCCGATTCCGTCTCAGCATCGGAGGCTTCAGAGCTGTGGAGTCTCGAATTCAACGTCCGCAAGGAAGTCATACCGGACATCTTGACGCTCCTGGCCGGCTATCGCCACATCGAGTTCAGCGAGCAGATTTTCGGAACGACTTCTCTGGCGGGTACGCCCACGGATCTCTTCTCCACGCAAGCCTTTAATCGCCTGGACGGTTTCCAACTGGGTGGCGAAGCGGTCGTCTGGCGGCCTTGCTGTCGCTTCCGCGTGGAAGGCGATGCTAAGGTCGGCGTATTCGGCGATGCGACTTCCAATTTCGGCACCAACAGCGTCGTCGGCGCCGGTACTGCCGCCGCCACGGCGACCGGCACACATACCGCGTTGATGACGGAGTGGGGGATCACGGGCGTGGTGCAGCTCACGCCGCACCTGGACGCCCGCGTCGGCTACCAGGGACTGCTCCTCGACGGCGTGGCCTTGGCCTCGCAGCAGATGGGCGCGCTGAACCCCTTGACGGGGGCGGCCGCCACGGTCAACACCGGCACGCAGATCTATCACGGCGCGGTCGCCGACCTGGAATACTGCTGGTAAAAGGCGTTATCCACATCCATGGTCTTGCCTCCGATCGTAGCGGGAAGCTCTTGTGCCGGTGCCTTATGGCCCGGCACAAGAGCTTTCCCTGAGTTCCGCAGGTGATGCTTCACACGCCATGCCCTGTCAGTCACCCTGTGCTGCCCAATAGTTTGGCGAACTCCAACTTTTCTCCAACCTACCAATAGCGAGTGGAAATGGTCGCCAGAGCTGCCACGGCAGCCAACGGCGGCAACAACTATATCAGGACCAGTTTCAGACGCCGCGTCTTCGTTTCTTGTGACCACTGCCGGCCCCGCAAGTCGAAATTGCTAACGGGCGCCACCTTTGTGCAGTGATCCCTAACTTTCCCCGGCGGATAGGTCAAACAGAAGTGGAAGGATTCTTTTCATGCCAATCGTGTATTGCCAGTTGTTTTCGGGGGAGAAACTGCTCACCGACCGGCTTCTGGTCTCCGTCGAACGGAAAGTCGGGCCCAACGAAAGGGATGCGCGGGATGGCACATTTAGGGTTCCCGCAGACCAACTGACAATGATCCGGACGGACCAAGCAATGCGTCTGGAGTTTCCGGAGAATGTTGCCCGAAGGTTGAAGATCGCAAAAGGGAACTCCCTGCATATCATCGCCCACCAGATTCATGGCCGCATCGCACACTTCGGCGAGACGTTCGCATCAGAGGGATAGTCTGCGGCCATGCCTTGCTTGGGTTCCGGACGCTGCCGAAGTGTCGCCCCGTGCGTCTGCATGACCTAAGCGGTGCTGGAATGGGTCGTCGCCAGCGGCAAACCGAACGTCGTACTTGACGAAATGAACCCATCCCAACTCAAGTGGGTGTAGCCGAGCGTCGAACTCCTCTCGTAGGGCTCGCGGGAATCACGCCTTGTTCTATGACAGCAGTTGTTGAAGAAAATGACTGCCTATCCAAGCAATTCATGCGTCCCCCCGAGCCGGGGCTTTTAATGCGTTTCTAACCGTGTATGATGGTGCTTTTCACACGGAGGTGACGTATGGAACTGAAGAAATGCGAAGGTTGCCAGAAAGCCTTCTTCGGTGAGCGCGGCCTAACGCTCTGCCCCATCTGTGCTGTCGTCGAAAAGGGCAACAGGGTACTCCAACGGCCGCAAGCCGCTAGTCAACTGCGTCAAGTGTCCGCTGCCCCTGTCGCAGCGGCAATGTAGCTTGGATCGAGCGGGTCTTCTGCGTCAACGCCACGGCGTTGATCTGCATTGAAACAGTGACCTTCGGCACCTGCTGCGCGCTGGCGACGAACGGGGCTAGCCGGAGTTGGTTGGCAAGCCAATGATCGTGATCAATCCACCGGAGAAGTCGGACGGGGTGTCGGCAGGTCCTCGATGTCGCCTCGATGTCGCCCGTTGACAGTTTGTTGCCTGCCCGATAAGGTTACCCGATGGAATACACGGAAGAAAGCGTTCGCGTTGGCCCGTCGTCGCATGGCCTGGGGGTCTTCGCTCTGCAATTGTTCACCGCCGGCGAGTACATCGGGCCGATCCAGGGCGAGATCGTGGATGACCCGGCATACAGTTCCAACTACTGTATGGAACTCGGAGAACGAAGTCTGGAGCCCTCGTCCCCTTTCCGGTACGTGAATCACAGTTGCCAGCCAAACTGCGCGTTGGTCGTGTACGACGAGGACGATCAGCACGGAGCGATCGGCAGTTTGAGCCTTTGGCTCGAAATCCTCCGCGAGATCTCGCCGGGCGAGCAGGTAACCATCGACTACGCTTGGCCCGCCGACGCCGCTATTCCCTGCGGGTGCGGTACGGCAAGTTGCCGTGGATGGATCGTATCGGAAGAGGGGCTCGATGAGGTGCTGTCTGCTCAGCAGCGCTCCTTGGCAGCCAAAGGATCCCGCCCAGCCCGGGGCCGACGAAATTCTGTGCCAGGCGATGGAAGTCGTTGCCGGCCGGTTTCGGGCCGGCATACCCCAGTCGTGTAGCCAATTCCAATTCTGTGGAAACTGCTGCCATTGGTATGGCAAACCCCGTCCCGCATGGCCCGAAACGTGACTTTGAGCCTGAACGAGGCCAATCACGACGTCCGGGAGTGTTGACTAGCACGGTGTTTTCCACAATCGACCCTGGCCCGCCGACGGGATAAGATAGGAGCCATGCTGTGAACGCCATTTTGATGAGGACAACGCAACCATGAGAATTCCAACGGCAAATCCCGAAGTGGGCCTGATTCTCTGCCGCGCGACCCTGTGCGTGGCCACAATCGTGCTTCTGGCATTGCCCGGTGGGGTACAGGGTGAAACGGTGACGGTACCCGACCGGCGATAAAGGCGAGGGCGGCAAATCCGGTCGCACGGTCGCCTGCCTGATGAACGTCACCGTCTGACTCGGCAAGAGGCGGAAGTGCGCCCGCCGCCGGTGCTAGTAGTAGAACGAGCCCCGTGGCTCTGGACGGCATATCCGAGGAATCACCGCCACGTTGAGTGCCGCAAGCCGCCCTGGTAGCATGGAGAGGCAATTGCCGCTTTTGGACGCAGTTCGCAATTCAGTCTCGCATCGGAGAATGTCGGATGCCTCTCGGACGACAGATTAGTTCCATCATGGTCTTGGCGCTCGTGGGCGTAGCAGGAATAGCCCGAGGGGAGTTTCCCCGGAACACGCCCGTGGCGGACTGGCAACGGCAACGCGCCCAGGAACTGATGGACATGTCGGCCCGGCTCGACGCGAAGACCTTCGTCTGGCACATGTACGCCGGAACCCCGAAGGACTTCCGCGCCATCAATTCCCAACTGGAGAACTGGAAGTTCCGTACCCGTGGCCCTTCCACGGGGAAATACGATCCGGGCTGGGGAGCCATTGACCTCTACATGCTCGCCTACCAGTGCAGCGACAAGCTGACGCCGGCTGCCCAGGCAAAGATCTTCGAGGTATTGGAAGAGTATACCAAGCCCGGCGAATACGCCTACGAGACGGAGCCGCGGCGGATGGTCAACACCAACCACCCGCTCAACGGGGCGATGGCCCTCGTGCTGGCGGGCCAGTTGATGCACAAGCCGGAGCGCATCGCCTTGGGACGCGATCGGGTGCGATACTTCCTCGACTGGCTGCGCGACGTGACGCCGGCTGACCTGCCCGAGCAGTTCGCTGAGCGGCGCAAGGCAGCCCAGCAGGGCATTACGGAATTGAGCCAGGGCACCGGCGACATCGACGAATACAACAGCCCGACGTACCAGGCGGTGACGCTGCACGCCCTGGCGGGGCTGAGCAACTGGGCCACGGACCGGGAGATCGCACTCAAGGCGCGTCTGCTCCAGGAGTACTTGTTCCTGCTCACCTGTGCCCGCTACGACCCTGACACCCGAATCCTCTGCGGACCCTACTCGCGCTCCTATCCGCCGAACACGGCTGGGGTCGTCGGCAACCTGTATTACATCCTTCATCGCTACTTGCAGCTTGCGCCGCCGCTAGCCCCCGAGCTTGCCAACAAGGACTGGGGGCGTTGCTCCGCCGACATCTATTGGATTCCCAAGCTCGCGGCAATGCCCTACTACTTTCCCGAGTACCTCCGTACGATCGCCGAGCGGAAGTCATATCCCTACAGCGTGCTCGTTTCCACCAAGGCTGGCGACTGGGGCGACTATCCCTACGACGACCACAAGACGAAGCTCTACGCGACGGGTGGACGCAGTGACCTGACCAGCTACCTGACTGAGGACTACTGCCTGGGAAGTTCGAGCCGGTACTACCTCTATGCCGGGCAGAACGAGAACTGCATCCTCTACTACCGGAAACGTCCGGTCGTGAAGCCGCAAGACCGGAAGTTCCTGATCTTCCGCTACCTGATCGACGCCCGCGATCCCTTTGACAGCGTGCGTGACGGGCTGGCCCACGTCTATCAGCACGAGAACCAGGCCATCGTGCTGCTGCATCCGGCGATGCGACCGCGGGCCTCCGTAATGCGAGCGTGGGTCGGACTTTTCGACGGCTACGAGCCCATGGATGCTGTCTATGTGAACAACACGAAGATCGCGGATGGCGACTTGCCCTACACCCTGAAGCCCAGCGACACACTGTTCGTCCATGACGGGCCCGTACATGTGGCGATACGCCCCGTGGTCGGACAGAACCTCGGGGTGAAGGGAAGCCAGATTCGTCTGGAACGCGAGAAACGCTGTCTGGGACTCTCCGTCTACAACTACCGGTCCGACGAACCGCTGCCGCTGTCGCTGGAGAAGGTCACAATGTTCAACCCGATGCGCTTCATCCGTGGCGGGTTCGTCCTCGAAGTGGGCGATCGGCAGCATTACCCTGACGCTGCGGCTTTCCGCCGGTACGTGATGGCCGGGAAGATCAACGAAGAAATCAAGGCGGGGAAGACTCGGACGGTCGTCTGGGCGAGCCGGTCGGACACCATGGCGTTCAGCTACGACATGGATGCCGACCACATCCTCTTTCGCACGCTCAACGGCAGACCCGCCCTGGCTCCGCCGCTGGACTGTCCCGACGCGCGGATGGACTACACGGGTGAAGTTACAGTGCATGGGGCGACCCTCCGTGGCGAGCGCGGGCTGCCGCTGATCCTGGCTGCGCCCGGCGAGAACGGACCGTTCGTGACCACGAAGCCGACCGACAAGGTCGGATCGCTATCGCTATCGACCCCACAAGTCCACTGGAAGACCGCCGGCTTTGGCTGCGGGCAGGTTCGGCTGTACGCGGGCAAGACGCAGAATCTGGAGATCGACCGATTGGAAAACGCCTCGCCGTTCTTCGTTAGCGGCGACCGAGTGACCGTGACCGTCAACGGAGTTGATGTCACTGACCGGCTCCGTGCGGCCCCCGGCATGCCGGGCTGGAAAGAACTGCCCGTGATGAAGAGGAAAGAGTGAAGGCTGTGTGGAGCCAAAGCCCTTTGTTGCCCCGCGCTTCGTAGCTGTGGTCGACATTCGGAGCGAACGGGCGGAATCGCTCTGACTGCCCGACGTGTTAGAGTGAACAAACATGCAAGATCACCGGACACTGGGACATTCGAGTAGACCGAGACTCGCCGCTCCTTCCTTCAACGAAAGGTGTGCCTGCCATGCGTTCCTCAGCAATTCTGAGTGCAGCCCTTGCTGCGGTATTGGCTATCGGGGCTAAGCCGGCAACTGCCCAGGCCCAAGGGTCGCCGCCGTTCGACGGCATCCAGGTCAACCTTGGGAACATCTTCCGCACGTCAACCGCCCAGACCCGCTCGATCAGCGCCGAGAATCCCACCGGGGAAAAGGGGCGGGGTGCCATGGCGACAAAGGGCACTGGAGAGCATGCTGCCCGTGACCTGGGACGGGGCTGGAAAGTGTCACCGTTCGCCATGGCGAGACCCAATACCACCATCACCTTGGCGGAGATCGATGGCCCTGGGGCGATCCAACAGATGTGGATCGCCGGCCCGCGCATCGAGAACATGCGTTTCTACATCCTCCGCTTCTATTGGGACGGCGAGAGCGATCCCTCGGTGGAAGTGCCCATGGGCGACCTGTTTGCCTGCGGCTGGGGGAAGTACTGCCAGATCAACTCATTGAGCGTGTGCGTAAACCCAGGCAGCGGGCTGAGCTGCTGCTGGCCCATGCCCTTTCGGAAGAAGGCGAAAATCACCCTCGAAAGTCTCGACGACCGTCCTTCGATCATCGGCTATCAGGTCAACTACGTGCTCACCAAGGTCCCCGAGGATGCCGCCTGTTTCCATGCACAGTTCCGCCGCGTCCACAAGCTGCCGGTGAAGGCGGAGTACGTGATCCTCGACGGCGTTCACGGACGGGGACAATACGTCGGGACGTATCTTGCCTGGGAAGTGCACAGCACGGGCTGGTGGGGCGAGGGGGAGATCAAGTTCTATCTCGACGGTGACCGGGAGTTCCCCACGATCTGCGGCACCGGCACGGAAGACTACTTCTGCGGGGCCTACAACTTCGAGAACCACGAGACCCATCGCTACCAGGCGTTCAGCACGCCCTACACCGGCATGCCCCAGGTCTTGCCGCCGGACCGCATCTATGTGCCCGGACAGAGGTTCGGTCTCTACCGCTGGCACATCCCCGACCCGGTCCGCTTCGAGAAGGACTTGAAGGTGACCATCCAGGGGCTCGGATGGCAGTCCGGCGGGCGGTACCTGCCGCTTGAGGACGACATCGCCTCGGTCGCCTACTGGTACCAGGTCGAGCCCCACGCCAAATTCCCGCCGCTGCCGGACAAGGCGGGGCTGGAGATCAAGCCGATCTCCGTCGCGCCACCAGCGCCCCCAGCCAAGAAAACGGCAAAGTGACTGTAAGCGTATCCGAGGAGAGACGTTAATGAGAACAATACACAGCCAGACAGCCGTGGGAACTCGGTGGTCCTTGCTGGTGCTGGGGGGGTTGGCGGTAGCGACTAGCGGCAGATTATACGCCGCGGAGGCGTTCCTGCCGCTGCGTCTCGGCGAGGTGAAGCCGGAGGGTTGGCTGCGGGCGCAGCTCCAACGCGACCTCGTGTCCGGTTATCACGGACACCTCGATGCTCTCTTATATCCCTATACGATCTCCGCACTGTGGATGCGCAGCCGGGGCGAGGACGGCGACGGCCTCGTGGCGACCCTCTATGGTCCCAGCCGGGTGGCGACGAAGGTCAACGGCGTGGCGGTGCGGGTCGTGGAGAAGACTGACTATCCGTTCTCCTTCGACATCGACTTCTCCATCGAGACGGCAGCTGAAATGGTGTTTCCGTTGCATCTGCGCGTGCCGGCGTGGTCGGGCGCGCCAATCGTGACCGCCGCCGGTGCCACGGTGTCGCGGGACCAGAAAGGCTACCTTGTGGTGAGCAAGAAGTGGAAGACCGGCGACAACGTGCGCCTGTCACTGAAGCCGGCGATCCACGGTCGAGCCGCCGTCGACGGAACGACCGCCGTCGCCTACGGACCGCTGGTTTTTTCTCTGCCCATCCGGGAAAAGGCGGAGATCATCCAGCGGTTTCCTGCGGCTGAGGCTGCGGGGTTGAAGGGCTTCTGCGGCTACCAGTACGACCCGGCGGACCTAGTCTCCGCAAAGCGGTCGTTGAAGCTGGCTGCCGACAAGCCGGACTTCGGATTCAGCATGGTCCGAGTGGAGGACAGCGACCCATTGCATCCGTGGGATCGTTCGTCGCTGACGCTCTGCGGCAGGATGATCGGCGCGGACGACAAACTGGAGCAGGTGGTACTTCTGCCGGTGGGCTGCACGATCCTGCGGCGGACGTGTTTTCCAACGACGAGGGCTTCCGGGTCGCGTTGAAGGGTGCCACTTGAAGCGCTTCAGAGGACGCACAATGGTTCGGTCACACTACGAATCTCAGGAATAGTCTCCCATGAATCGTCGCCGCTTCCTTACCGCCGTAGCCGCTGGTGTCTCGGTCGCCGCAGGTGCGGGTGGCGCGGATCGCGAGCTTCGGGTCGCCGTCGTTGGGCACACGGGACACGGCAACTACGGACATGCGTTGGACACCATGTGGCGGCACGTAGCGGAGACGGAGGTCGTGGCGGTCGCTGATGCCGACGAAAAGGGGCTTGCTGCGGCACAGAAACGGCTGGGCGTCGCCAACGGGTTTGCCGACTACCGCCGCATGCTTGCCGAGGTGCGCCCCGACATCGCGGCGATCTGCCCCCGGCACCTTACCGAGCACTGCGAGATGGTGTTGGCGGCGATCGAGGCTGGCGTGCGGGGGATCTACCTGGAGAAACCTTTCTGCCGCACCCTGGTCGAGGCGAACGCGATCGTGGTGGCCTGCGCGCGGCGGAAGGTGAAACTCGCCGTCGCTCATCGGAATCGTAATCATCCGGTGCTCCCGGTGGTGGACCGGTTGCTCCAGGAGGGCGTTCTGGGACGGGTGCTGGAAATCCGCGGACGCGGCAAGGAAGACCATCGCGGCGGCGCGCAGGATCTTTGGGACCTCGGTACGCACGTGCTGAACATGGCACACCACTTTGCCGGCAAGCCACTGGCCTGTTCGGCGGTTCTGTTGCAGGACGGACGTCCCGCCACGCGTGCCGACGTCCGGGAGGCAGCGGAGGGCGAGGGTCCGGTCGCTGGCAACGAACTGCACGCCCGCTTCGAGATGCAGCGCGGCATGCCGGTCTTCTTCGATTCGCTGCGGGACGCCGGCAACCGCGAGGTCGGCTTCGGGCTGCAACTGGTGGGCACCCAGGGTATCGTGGATCTTCGCTTCGACAAGCAGCCCTTCGCCCAACTCCTGCCCGGAAGTCCGTTCCTGCCTACCAGTAAGCCGCGTCTCTGGGTCCCGATCAGCACTGCCGGGATCGGAAAGCCGGAACCGAGAACCGCTCTGGCTGCCGAATTTCAGTCCCAGCAATGGGGTGCTACGGACCTGATCGCAGCGATCCGCGACGATCGCCCGCCGCTGTGCAGCGCGGAGGATGGGCGCGTGACGGTGGAGATGGTTTCGGCGGTCTTTGAGTCGCATCGGCTCGGCGGACATCGCGTGACCTTCCCTCTGCAAGCGCGGCAGAACCCACTGACGCTCCTGTGAGTCTGGCGGCGAGAACTACTGCCAGAGCCGAAGTCCCCGTTGTCGGTCCAGGGAAGACGATCGAGCCACCATTCGGAAAGGGACGCCTTGAGGGAGCCAAGAGACCGGCTATACTAGGAGCTTTCTCGTACTCACCATCAGGCAAAACGGATGTTGGTCTACCTGGCAGGTCCGGTATTCACGCTGGCGGAACGCCGGTTCAACGAAGAGCTCGCTTTCGAACTGGAGCGGCTTTGTCCCGCGCTCCAGATCTTCCTTCCACAACGGTATGACAAGGAGTTCCACGGTTCGGCGGACTTCTCCCAAAGGATGTTCGCGTGCCTCATACAGTCGCTCGACAACTCGGAAGTAGTTCTTGCCGTACTCGACGGACCGGATGCCGACTCGGGTACGAGCTTCGAGATGGGCTACGCCCGGGGGCGGGGGAAGAAGATCATCGGCATCAGGACGGACTTCCGGGGCAGCGAAGATCATGGGCTCAACCTGATGCTGTCGAACGCCTGCTCGGACTTGGTGGTGGGACCAAGCACCGCCACTACACTGGGTCAGCTTGCGGAGAGGATCGTGGCGCTGGTGAGGGTGGGAGAAACTCTTGAACGACGGGAAAAACCGTGAACATGTCCGCCCTGCACAGGTCACTGCACGCGGCTGCCGCCGCCATAGCACTCGGTGCGCTTTGTGCTTGCGCCGGTGGTGCCACGAAGCCCGCCGCTGCCGGGAAGCCACCCGGCAAGCCCAATGTGCTGTTCGTCATTGTAGACGACCTGCGTCCCGATTTCGGGTGCTACGGCAACACAGAGGTCAAGTCGCCCAACATGGACCGGCTTGCCGGCGAGGGGCTGTTGTTCCAGCACGCGTATTGCCAGTTTCCGCTTTGCATGCCGTCGCGCGCCAGCGTGCTGTCGGGCTACCGTCCCGAAAGCATCAAAAGGACCGGCAGGGTCACCGGGCACGTTCCCGCCGGCACCGTCACCCTTCCACAACTGTTCCGCAACCACGGCTACGTCACGGTCTCTGCCGGCAAAGTCTATCACGACAACGACGACGATCCGGCGGGCTGGGTGCGGCGTTATACCGACACCTTCGACTCCGAGGGCAAGTGGTGCAACGGCTACTGCTCTGGGTACCAGTTGGAGAAGAACCGCGCCCTGGTGCAGAACTATCTCCAAGGCAAGCGCAGGCAAGGGCTGTCGGCTTCGTCCATCACGGAAATTACAGATACGCCGGACGAGAAGACTCCCGATGGCATCATCGCTCGGCGGGCCATCGAGGAGTTGCGGAAATTCAAGGAGAGCGGCAATCCGTTCTTCCTCGCCGCCGGGTTCTACCGTCCACACATGCCGTTGACCGCGCCGAAGAAGTACTGGGACCTGTACGACCGCGCCCAGATCAAGCTCCCGGCTGATTTCCGCCAGCCCGACGATGATATTCCCCGCTACGATTGGGACGAAGTTCGCCGCTATGGCGACTGCCCTTGGAAGGGACCGATGCCGGAAGAAAAGGCCAAGGAGATCATCCATGGCTACCATGCCAGCATCAGCTTCGTGGATGCGCAAGTCGGCAAAGTGCTCGACGAACTCTGCCGGCTGGGGCTGGAGAAGAACACGGTCGTCGTCCTCTGGAGCGACAACGGCTGGAGCCTCGCCGAGCACGGTCGCTTCAGCAAGTTCACCGACTACGAAACCTCGACGCACATCACCCTGATGTTCAGGGTCCCGTGGCTGCCCCGCCAGCCCGCAACCCCGGCGCTGGTCGAGCTGGTGGACATCTATCCGACGCTCGCCGACTTATGTCGCTTGCCAGCGCCCGGCTATCTCGAAGGCACGAGCATCGTTCCGCTGCTTGTCGACCCGCAGCGCCCCTGGAAATCGGCGGTCTTCAGTTGCCTGTTCGGGGCGAAATCGCGGACCCTCCGCACCGACCGCTACCGCTTGATCGAGCACCCGGACGGGCAAATCGAGCTGTACGACCACCGCACCGACCCCGCGGAAGACCACAACCTGGCGAAAAACCCGGCGATTGCCGGCACGTTTCGGGAACTGCAAGCCGCCTTGGACGCCGGTTGGCGCGCTGCACGACCTGCCCGGTCGAACTGACCAACCGCTGTGCCATAGCGAAAACGTCCATCTCGTCCTTCCGCCTCGCCTCACATCGGCTCCGCTTGCGGACGCGATTCGACCGTGCGACAATCTCGGGTGTGATCGCCCCGCTACTCCAGCAAGGAGAGTCCTCATGCGCTGTCTTCCCAGCATTTCTGCCGCCGTGCTGCTGTCCTGTATGGCGATGTCCGCCACTTGTGGAGCCGAAGAAAAGGGGTTGCCGGGCGATCAAGTCCCCACCGCCAACGGCATCCTGGTCGTTCATCCCGTGAACCACGCCACCTTCCTCATGCAGTGGAACGGCAAGACCGTCTATGTCGACCCGGTTGGCGGTGCCAAACCCTTCGCCGACCTGCCCAAGCCCGATCTCGTGTTGGTGACGCACTTCCACTTCGACCACTTCGACCCGAAAACGCTCGAAGCCATCGTGCCTGCCGGCGGAAAGACCGTCATCGTCGCCCCTAGTACGGTCGCCGAGAAGATTCCAGAGTCGCTCCGAAGCCAGGTAATGGTAAGAATCCTTACCAACGGTGAGAAGACCGAGGCGGCAGGAATTGCCATCGAGGCGGTGCCTGCCTACAACACGACCCCCGGGAAGGAAAAGTTCCATCCCAAGGGGCGAGACAATGGCTATGTGCTTACGATGGGCGGAAAGAGGGTCTACATTGCCGGTGACACAGAGGACACGCCGGAGATGCGGGCGATTCGGGGCATCGACATCGCCTTCCTGCCGATGAACCTGCCCTACACGATGAGCGTCGAGAAGGCGGCGGAGGCGATCCGGCAGTTCAAGCCCAAGATCGTCTACCCCTACCACTACCGCAGCCACGACGGGACGAAGGCGGACTTCGGGAAGCTCAAGAAGCTGGTGGGCAAGGACAGCGGGGTAGAGATTCGGCTTCGGGAGTGGTATCCCGAGAAGTAGGGTGGCGAGGCAGTTGGGACGGGAGGACGGGAACATGAAGAGCGAAGAGAAGTCCCAGTACACTTGTGGCATTGACGTTGCCATCTTCCGTGAAGAGGGTCAGAAGAAGGAGGCTGGCGTAGGTGCCGGTAAAGATTGCCACACCGCACCTGGGGGTCGGTCGGTGCGTATGCGTCTTGCCGTGTCGGCTCTCGTGGCGACGATGCTGTTCGGCATCGTCCCTGCTTCGGCTGAGGTCACCGGGACCAGGATCACCAAGGACGAGACGGTTTCGGTCGGCGCAACAACGGTCCGACATGCTGTCGGAGTGGTCTCCGGGAGAGCCGAGCGGAACGAGCCGGGCGTCCCCACGCTCGACAAGGTGGTCGGGCTGATGTACGAGTCGGACTTCGAGTTGTGGCTGCCGGTCGCCGGCGGCAACGGGCGGTTCTGGTTCTCGGTGCTCAACCGCGGCAACGACGTGGGCGGGCTGCGCGACGGTATCCTTCGCCGTGGCGGCGCGTACGGCTGGTGCGCCTGGCAGGCGAAGAACGTGGCTTCATCCAAGCCCCAGTTGAAGCTGATCGGCTTCGAGGGTCCGATGCCGCAGGCTTACGGGCTGGTGGTGGTGCGGGACTTCGTCGCCTTTCTCCGCTACTCGCCGGGTGGCGAGACCAAGCCCAACCCCGCCGCCGGCAAAGTCAAGTTCGCCTTCGCCTACGGCGTGAGCCAGAGCGGGCGGTTCATGCGCACCTTCCTGTTGCATGGGCTGAACACGGCTTCCGCAGGCAAGGTGTTCGACGGGCTGCTGCCCAACGGCGCACGGGCAGGATACGTCGACTTTTTCCGTCCGGACTCCGATCCTGGCTCGGGCGGCAAGTTTAGTCCCGAGACCGTGTACGCCCCTTATTCCTGGTCGGACTTGATGGCACGCGGCAAGTCAGACGCCAAGGTGATCGCCCTGAACGCCGAGAGCGAATACTACGAGATGATGGCCTACATGACCCGTCGCGGGCCGGTGCCGGACAATGTGCGGATCTACGATTTCCCATTGGGCGGTCACGGTGGCGGTGGGACGGTGCCCTGGCGCGAGTGCATCCAGCCGTTGTCGGTCGTGCTGGAGGAGTGGGTGTCGAGCGGGACCAAGCCGCCCGACAGCCAGATGTTCGTGCTAGAGAAACGCGAAAACCCACGAGCCAAGCACCTGCCGTCCGAGCCCGCCGAACCGCCGGCGACCGACGAGCTGGGCATCGCAAAGGGCGGCGTGCGGTTGCCGCCGGTCGAGGTGCCTGTCGTCCGCTATGTCTCCGACGACGGCAAAGCTCCCCGAGCTGTGCCGCTCGACAAAGCGGAGCTGACCCGTCGTTACAGCACGCCCCGAAATTACCGCAGGAAGGTTTCGGAGGCGGTGGATCGGCTCATCCGGGATCGTTTCCTGCCCGAAGCGGCGCGGGCGAAGTACGTCGCGGACGCCGAGAAGGTGAGCTGGTGAGGATGACGTCCGATCGCATCACATTCGCTCTGGAGTATTGATGCGCGACCTGGACGAACTGTTCGCGGCTTTGACGCGGAGCAAATTCCGCAGTCGCTTCCGGCTCGGCGAGAAGGAAACGTCGTGCCTGGACGAAAAGACCCTCGCCGTCATCCTGGAGCACGGCAGGCGGTTCGTCATCGAACGGCTGGCTGATGGCCAGCCGAAGAACGACGGTCGGCAGACACCGATGCGGGGGCACCCCGTCTTCGTTGCCCAGCACGCCACTGCGACTTGCTGCCGCGGGTGCCTCGCCAAGTGGCACCGCATTCCCGAAGGCAAGCCGCTGACGCCGGAGCAGATCGACTACGTCGTCGCCGTGCTTGCGCGGTGGCTGGAAAGGAAGGGATAATGACCATGCCCGCGTCCAAACGCATCGTCATCACCGGGGTCAGCCGAGGACTTGGGCGTGCCCTGGTCGACGGCTTCATCGCCCGAGGTCATGTCGTGTTTGGCTGCGCCCGCTCGACGGAGGCGATCGCCGAGCTGCGCCGCCGCTACCCACAGCCGAACGGCTTCACCGTGGTCGATGTGACCCGCGACGACGACGTGCAGGTGTGGGCGGCGGAAGTCCTCCAGGGCGGCCCGCCGGACCTGCTGGTGAACAACGCCGCCACGATCAACCGCAACGCCCCGCTCTGGAAAGTGCCTGCGGAGGAGTTCTCCCAGGTGATCGACGTGAATATCAAGGGAACGGTCAACGTCATCCGTCACTTTTTGCCGGCGATGGTCGAGCGGAGGCGTGGCGTGGTCGTCAACTTCAGCTCGTGGTGGGGGCGCGAGGGCGCGGCGGAGGTCGCCCCGTACTGCGCCACGAAGTGGGCGGTCGAAGGGCTGACCCGGTCGTTGGCTGCGGAACTGCCCCACGGCATGGCTGCCGTGCCCGTGATCCCCGGCATCATCGACACGGAAATGCTGAGGAGTTGCTTCGGAGCCGACGCCGCGAATTATCCCGACCCGGCGGCATGGGCGGAGAAGGCGGTGCCGTTCCTCCTCGGTCTTGGGCCGGAGGACAACGGCAAGCCGATGGAAGTGGCGGAGTGAGGCTTGGTTTGCGGACTGAACGAGAAGGGCGTGAACGATATCCCGACCGTCTTGCGGGCGGTATCGAGAACCTCGTTCCTGACGGCTTTCCATCGCTTTGGATGTCAAGATGGATTCTCGGAGTGCCCGGGGGCAAATTCGCAGATTTGGGACGAGTGGGTGGCCAAAGGAACGATTTCTGACGCGTCATTTCCTTCTTGCTACAATGGGGGGCTGCGTCAAAAGCCGAACCATTGTCGATCTATCCTCGAAAGAGATCACCGCCAATGAGCGGAACACCAAGAGACACTCTCATCGTCCTCACCGTCCTGTTGCTGGCACTGCTGAGCACGCTGCATGCCGCCGATGCGTCGAAGCCGAAGATTGTCACCAGCGTCAACCGACCGGACGCCACCGGTACTAACACGTTCTACCAGGGCAACCGCCCACCACTGGAGCCAAGCCCGTTCATCAAACTGCCGATCGGCTCGATCATGCCGAAGGGCTGGCTGCGGCATCAACTTGAACTCGAAGCCCATGGCATGGAAGGCCGGTTGCCGGAGGTTTCGCACTGGCTGAAGCTGGACGGCAATGGCTGGGTTGACCTGAAAGCGAAAGGCGGTTGGGAGGAACTCCCGTACTGGCTCAAGGGCTACGGCGATCTCGGCTACGTGTTGCGCGACGAGAGAATCATCGCGTCGGCCCGCCAATGGCTCGACGGCATCATCGGCACCCAGCAACCCGACGGCTGGTTCGGCCCGCAGGGATTGCGCACATCGCTGAACGGCCAGCCCGACATGTGGCCGCACATGCCGGTGCTCAACGCGCTCCAGTCGTACCACGAGTTCAGCGGCGACGAACGCGTGCGGAACTTGATGACGGCGTACTTCAAGTGGCAAAACACGCTTCCGCCTGCCGCCTTCCGCGCCGGTTACTGGCCCAAAGTTCGCTTCGGCGACAATCTTGAAAGCGTCTACTGGCTCTATAACCGCACCGGCAAGTCGTGGTTGCTGGACCTGGCGAAGAAACTCCACGAAAACATGGCACGCTGGGATATGGGCATCGTCAACTGGCACAACGTCAACATCGCCGAAGGCTTTCGCGAGCCGACCGAATACTGGATGCAAGCCAAAGATGCCAAGTTACTGGCGGGCGCCGAACGCAACTATCAGGAAGTGATGGGCCGTTACGGCCAGTTCCCCGGCGGCGGTTTCGCCGGTGATGAGAATTGCCGGCCCGGCTATTCTGATCCACGGCAAGGTTTCGAGACCTGTGGTTGGGTCGAGTTCATGCACAGCTTCGAGATGCTCACGCGCATCACGGGTGATCCCGTTTGGGCTGACCGCTGCGAAGAAATCGCGTTCAACAGCCTGCCCGCCGCGTTAACGCCCGACTTGAAGGCGTTGCACTACCTGACCGGCGCCAACATGGTCCAGCTCGACAAGAAGAACAAAAGCCCCGGCGTCCAAAACCACGGCACGATGTTGTCTTACAGTCCGCACAACTACCGTTGCTGTCAGCACAACCACGGCATGGGCTGGCCGTACTACGCCGAGGAACTCTGGCTCGCGACCCCCGACAACGGCCTCTGCGCGTCGCTCTACGTCGCCAGCGAAGTCAGCGCCAAAGTCGGCGACGGCACACAGATCAAGTTCGTCGAAGAAACTGATTATCCGTTCAACGAAACGATCCAACTAAGGATTTCCACACCGAAGCCCGTAGCGTTCCCGCTCTATCTCCGCGTGCCGTATTGGTCCAAGAACGTCACGTTGGCTATCAACGGCCAGTTGCAGCCCACAGTTATCGGCGGTTTCATTCGCGTCAACCGCACCTGGAACAACGGCGACAGTGTGACGCTTCAACTGCCGATGCAGGTGACGACGCGCCGTTGGGAGAAAAACAAGAACGCCGTCTCCGTTGATTACGGTCCGCTGACCTTCTCGCTGAAGATTGGCGAGAAGTGGCAACGCTACGGCGGCACCGATGCATGGCCAGAGTTTGAAGTTTTCCCGACAACGCCGTGGAATTACGGCTTGGTCCTTGACGGTTCATTCGAGTTGGTCCGCCACAGAGGCCCACTGCCCGAACAGCCCTTCACGCCGGACGCCGCGCCGCTGCAAATCAAAGCGCAAGCCCGCAAGATTCCCGGCTGGATGCAAGACCACAACGGCCTGTTGAACGTGCTTCAGCCCAGCCCGGTGAAGTCGGCTGAGCCGGTTGAAACCGTCACGCTCATCCCGATGGGCGCGGCGCGGCTGCGCATCGCCGCGTTTCCAGTCATCGGTGAAGGTGCCGATGCGCGTGAGTGGGCCGGATCGCCCGAATCACTGTTCAAAGCATCCGCCTCGCACTGTTTTGATGGCGACACCGTCGAGGCGTTGTGTGATGGCATTGAACCAGCCAGTTCCGGCGATCACAGTATCCCGCGATTCACTTGGTGGCCCCACAAAGGCACGACCGAATGGGTGCAGTACGATTTCACAACACCACGGCCAATTTCCACGGTTGAAGTCTATTGGTTCGACGACACCGGCCACGGCAAGTGCCGTGTGCCGCAATCGTGGAAGGTGCTCTACAAAGACGGAGGTGTGTGGAGACCCGTCGCTGGCGCGACCGAGCCCGGCGTGAAACGCGACACGTTCAACCGCGTGAAGTTCCCGCCGGTCACCGTCTCGGCGCTTCGGCTCGAAGTGCAACTGCAACCCAATGTTTCCGGCGGTATTCTCGAATGGCGTGTGAAATGAAATCGGTCTTGCAACCGGAAACGGATGAACAATTCAAAGGGACAAGCCGTCCGCCGCAAGTTTCGCGAGCGAAGCTTCCAGCCGTCCGGGGACAGGCTGCAATTTCCCACAATGGGAACATTCCCATGTTCGGACTCCGAACACGCCCAGGCGCAGAGCTCTGCGTTTTCCGGCCGGCGTCCCGGGCCAGAGCGGGACGCACGGCACGCCTCCCTAAGCCCTTCAGACCGGACCGGAACTCTCCGCCGCCTGCCACAAAAAAGTCGCCCAGGGCGACCGGCGAAGGCTTCCCGAGGCGTCACGCGGCAGGAAACGGAGAGGATCCTTGCCACGCAACGCCCCCCACGCCACGGCAAGTTTCACGCGCGAAACTTCGGCAAGAAGACCCCCGCAAGCGGCAAAAGGGTTCACATGGAACCTTTTCCCCACTTCCGGGCTTTTCACTGTGGAAAGCCGCCGCCTACCGGCAATAGGCGCACTCGATGGAAAAGTCGCATGAAAACACGATGAAGAGAGGGAGGGGAGGCACACGACCATGAAGAAAGAGACGCAGAGGCAGCACTGGACGCAGGAAGAGGTCAAGGCTGCGATCGTCAAGGCGCTGGAGGACGAGCCCGAGGGGGCGAACAAGGAGTACTGGACGACCGACCTCACGGTCGACCAGGTCAAGGCGAAGTACCGCACGACAAAGTTCAAGCCGAGCCCGCTGAGGATCGTGCTCGTGCGGAAATGTTGCGGCGCGACTTTCGCCCACGTCCTGGCGAATAAGAGGCAGGCGAGAGGACTAGACGACTGGCGGTGTCCGGGTGTTGAATGCCGCCTGCGCACCACGGTCATGCCCTTCGGCAAGTTCGAGGGGCAGACCCTGCGTTGGGTCGACGAGCAAGAGCCCTCGTACCTCGCCTGGTTCCACGAGACCGTGGACGGGTGCGAGGAGGTCAAGGAGGCGATCGGGGCGTTGGAGGGCATCGAGGCGCACCTGGCTGCGTTCCGGCAGCGACGGCAGCAGCCTTCGCCGAGGAAGCTCAGTCCTACGCAGCAGCAGGTCGAGTGGCTAATGGGGAAGGTCTCAGCTTCGACCGTGGACAGGGTGTGCGAGGAGCTGTTCGGCGGTGAGGAGGGGTGATTGCTGGCAACCACGGACATAGAGAACGCCGGAATTGGTCTTCTTGCCCTATGGCGGGAGGCATTTTCAACGCCCCCAATGTGCTGGTATAATCGAAATCCATCGGGGCGGGATGATCATGCGGGGGATTCCAGGACGATACCGTGGCCGTCACGCTCGAACAATTCGTCCAACACCTGACCAAAAGCGGGCTGATGTCCGCTGCCGAGGTCACTTCGTTTCAGGATGCGCTTCCGCCCCAGAAACGCCCGAAGGACGGCGAAACCCTCGCCCGCCAGTTGGTGCAAGCCAACAAACTCACCAAATACCAAGCCCAAGTGGTGTACCAGGGAAAGGTCAAGGGACTGGTCTTTGGCGAATACGTCGTCCTCGACAAGCTGGGCGAGGGCGGCATGGGCGTGGTGCTCAAGGCTGAGCATCGGCGGATGAAACGAGTGGTTGCGGTAAAGATGATTTCGGCCGCGTCCTTGAAGTCGCCCGATGCCGTGAAGAGGTTCTATCGGGAAGTCGAGGTAGCCGCCAAGCTGGAGCACCCCAACATTGTCGCCGCCTACGATGCCAGCGAACATGAAGGCGTCCATTACCTGGTGATGCAGTTCGTGGATGGCAAGGACCTGAGTGCCGTCGTTACGGAGAAAGGTCCTCTGCCGATTGCCCAGGCGGTGGATTACGTGATCCAAGCGGCTCGTGGGTTGCAATACGCGCACGAGCAAGGCATCATCCATCGGGACATCAAGCCTGCCAATCTGCTGGTGGACACGAAAGGCGCGGTCAAAATCCTCGACATGGGGCTGGCTCGGGTCGCCGGGCTGGCGGACCAGGAGGACGGCAAGGACCGGCTCACCGCCAGCGGTCAGGTGATGGGGACGCTCGACTACATGGCTCCCGAGCAAGCGATGGACACCCACCATGTGGATGCCCGCGCCGACATCTACTCGCTGGGCTGCACGCTGTACCGGCTGTTGACGGGTGAAGTGCTTTTCAAGGGCGACTCGCTCGCGAGAATCATCTGGGCGCATCAGCAAGCCCCAATTCCCTCACTATGTAAAGCACGTTCCGACGTGCCACCGCAACTGGACGCCGTGTTCCAGAAGATGGTCGCCAAGAAACCGGAGGAGCGGCAGCAATCCATGACCGATGTGATTGCCGCTCTGGAAACGTGCGTAGACAAGCGGTCCGCACCTGCCACGTCGCTCGGCGAGGAATCCACCGTCACCTTTCAGGCGGCGGATAATCTTTCCTTCTTGCAAGGGGAATCTCCGCGCCGCCTGGCGATGGCTTCCAAGCAGAAAGCCGAGAAACTTGCCGCGGCGACCCTCGCCCATCGGGCGGCGGCTGCGGAAACCAGCAAACAACTCGCCGGTGACGAGGGACTGCTGGCGGCATGGCGGAAGAAGAAAACGCCCATTCTAGCCATTGGCTGCGGGTTGCTGGGGGTACTCGGGATTGTTGCCCTCGTCGTCACCATCCGTGTTCGCCACCCGGACGGCAAGGAAACGGTCGTGAGCGTGCCAAGCGGTAGCAAGGTCAGGGTCAACGAAAACGGCGATGTGGACGTGACGGTGAAAGCAGAGGTCGCAAAGCCCGTAGCGGCGGTTTACGGCCCTGATGCTCCCCCTCCCGCCGTCGCCCCCTTCGATGCTGCCAAAGCCAAGCAGTATCAAGAGGCGTGGGCGAAACATCTCGGCGTAACCGTCGAACAAACCAACTCCATCAGCATGAAACTCGCGCTGATCCCGCCCGGCGAGTTCGAGATGGGTTCCACGGACGAGGAAATTGCTCGGGAAGAGGGCAAGAAGAACGAAGCAGAGCACTGGTACTTTGACAAGGTTCCGAGCGAAGCGCCACGCCACCATGTGAAAATCACCAAGCCGTTCTACTTGGCGACGTACCAGGTCACGCAGGGCGAATACGAGAAGGTGATGGGGGTGAACCCCAGCGCCTTCACCGAGAAGCAGATGGAAGCGTCCGCCTTCAAGCCGCCGCTTGACCAGAGGCAGAAGAAAGAGCGGGAGGGTGACGCCAGGAGGGTGGCTGGCAAGGACACCAGCCGCCACCCTGTCGAGACCGTGAACTGGGACGATGCGATGGAGTTCTGCCGCAAACTTTCGGCAATGCCTGCGGAGCAAACCGCCAGACGGGTGTATCGGCTGCCGACCGAAGCTGAGTGGGAATATGCGTGCCGGGCAGGGACGACAACCCAGTGGTACTGCGGCGACGACGAGGCGGGATTGCTTGATGTGGCGTGGTTCAACAAGAACGCAGGCGGGATGACGCACCCGGTGGGCCAGAAGCGTCCGAATGCCTGGGGCTTGTATGACATGAGCGGGAATGTGTTTCAGTGGTGCGGCGATTGGTGCTCAAAGGACTACTATGCCCAGTCCCCTCCGAACGACCCAATCGGACCACCGACTGGCTTCGGCCGCGTGTTGCGCGGCGGCACCTGGATCTTCATGGCGTCCGCCTGCCGCTCGGCTTATCGCGACACCCTCACGCCCGCCTGCCGCAACCGCGCCTACGGTTTTCGGGTGGTGTGCGAAGTCGTTGCCTTGCAACAAGAGCAACCGACGACTCCTGCTGCCGCAAGCAGTGCGGTTGGTCCCAACGCTCCCCCTGCCGCCGTCGCCCCCTTCGATGCCACCCAAGCCAAGCAGCATCAGGAAGCCTGGGCGAAGCACCTCGGCGTGCCGGTCGAGCAAACCAACTCCCTCGGAATGCCGTTGGTGTTCATCCCACCCGGTGAGTTCGAGATGGGCAGCACGCCCGAGGAAGTCCAGTGGGCGCTGGAGTATGGGAGGCAAAAGGAGCCGCTGTGGTATTCCAATTCAATCCTCACCGAAGTGCCCCGCCATCGGGTGAAAATCACCAAGCCGTTCTACATCGGGATGTATCTGGTGACACAGGCGGAATACCAGAAGGTGATGGGCACCAACCCCAGCGCCTTCACCGAGAAGCAGGTAGAGGCGGCTGCCTTCAAGCCGCCGTTGGATCCAAAGCAGATCGATGAACGAGAGGACGCTTTGAAGAAGGTGGTCGGCAAAGACACCAGCCGTCATCCGGTGGAGAGTGTGAACTGGGACGAGGCGATGGAGTTCTGCCGCCGCCTTTCGGCGATGCCTGCGGAGCGGACGGCACGCCGGGTCTATCGGCTGCCGACCGAAGCGGAGTTTGAGTATGCGTGCCGGGCGGGAACAACGACCCGTTGGTATTCCGGCGACGATGAAGCGGGTTTGCAGGAGCGCGCGTGGTACAACAAGAACTCAGGCTTTTTGACGCACCCGGTAGGCGAGAAGCGTCCGAACGCCTGGGGACTGTATGACATCAGCGGGAACGTGTGGCAATGGTGCGGCGACTGGTTCTCAAAGGACTACTATGCCCAATCCCCTCCGAGCGATCCTACGGGCCCCACCGCCGGCTTCCCCCGTGTGTTGCGCGGCGGCTCCTGGCTCCATTGTGCCACCCTCTCCCGCTCGGCGTTTCGCTCCAGCAGCACGCCGGCGGTCCGTAGCCACGTCGACGGGTTTCGGGTGGTGGTGGGGCGGTAGGTTAGTTCTGGCTGGAGACCGGCAACGATTCACGTCTCCTCCGCAAACGGCACCCGAACGACCGCCACGTTTTCCGAAGTCTTCCAGCCGCCGAGTTCGAGGACTTCCTCGGCATCAACCCCGATCTCATGGAGAGCGGTTTCGGCCTGCTGGGGAGGCAGGGCGGCGGGGACCGACCCAGCCGAAGACGCTTCCGAAGCCCAAGAGGTGCCTGGTATAATCCGGCGTGTCTCGTCGTGGCAACTTCGTCTTGGGAAATGGAGAGCAGCGTCAACAGCGGCGTGAACCACGTCTTGCTTGCCCCGGAACCGGCTGCCATCCTTTCCGGAAAAGCAAAATCACTGGCTATCGGAACCCTCGTATGAAGACTACAACTCACTTCCTTGCTCTGGCTACCGTGATCCTGCTCCTCACGGCATCACTGGAAGGGCGCACGTTCACCTACAAGAACGGACGCAAGGTCGAAGCCGAACTCGTGGGCATGGCAGGTAACCAGGTCGCCATCAAGGTCGGGGGACAGACGCTCAATATCGTCCTTGCGCGGTTCTCCGTTGCCGACCAGAAGTTCATCCGCGAGTCCGTCGTGGTCGCCAGTGGTCACTATCCCCCGACCGCTCCGCCCCAAGAGGCGATCGATGCTGGCTACAGGCTCCGTACCTTTTCGCCCGAATTCCGTACCGATACGGTCGATGCACGGAGCACGGGCGACAGGGGCTTCCAGTGGTACCCGTGGACGCTATTCGGTCACAAGACGGATCTCGGCAAGATCCAGCTCAACCCGGACGGCAGCGTGACGTTGCTTGGCGACATCACGGGCCCCAACGGCGAGCTTTGCACCGCAGTCCCGAGCCGTTCCAGAGAGAAGTTCGTCGGGACGGTGTTCGGAGGAGGCGGATATCTCGAGGCGACGTTCAGGTTAAATCCTAACGACGTGATCGCCCGGAAGTTCAAAGGCTGGCCCTCGTGGTGGTCGGTCTCCGCCGAGCGCACCTTTGGCTTGGAAAGCGGCTATTGGGCAGGTCAAGCCCCCGGCTACGCGCACGGGATCGAGGCGGACTTCTTCGAGTACGACCTCAGCGACGAGGTGGTGAACAAGCATCGGGTGAACTGCTACGGTGCGTGCATGCACGACTGGTACGGAATATGGAACGTGACCTGCAAAGGGTTCTGCCAGGCGAAGGGCGGGCCGGGATACCGGGACAACATCCGTGTCGTCCCTGCCGACACCGACTTCAACCAGTACCACCGCTACGGCTTTCTCTGGGTGCCGGCGACGGAGAAGACAAAAGGGTACGCCAAGTACTACTTCGACGGGAAGGAGATCGGCAGCGGCTGGAGCTGGGAACGGTTCACCAACCAGACCCCGCCACCGGTGCCCCCGTGGCTCTTTGGCGTTATCGACAAGCATCATCTGTTGCTCATCCTCGGCACCGGAGTCGGCGAGCCCATGACCGTAAAGTCCGTCGCGGTCTGGCAGAAGAGCGGCGACGACAACCTGCGGTTCTGACATGCCTTCAAATTGGCGTGGCGGCTGGACAGGTGGCAAGAGGCTTCGCCGGTAGCCGCGTACTGCTCACTGCTCGCCCTCACGCTGTGTCGATCGTGAACAGCCACCAACGAGCCCTATTGTTGCGGGATCTGCGCTGCCGCTCGAAATAGATTTTCATGGTCTCCCCCGAGTCGGTCAGCATCTCGAACCAGTGCTTGCGGACGTAAGCCTCTCCGCTGCCGTGGTGGCAGGGCCCGGTTTCTCGCCAAGTTCTCAGCACTTGGGTGATCTCAATAGTTCGACCACGCCAGCGAAACCGCCGAGGCAGCCCAGGCTCGTTCGTGCCCATGCGAATCGCATCTAGCGTTTCGACGACCGGCTGAATTGCGGCGCTGACAAACTGCTCGGTCATGGGAACCGGGAAGTGGTTCTATGTTGAAGCGACGGGAACCTTTCCTCATGGTACGGAGCCCACGACGGGAGGGCAATGTTTGCCGACCTCCGGAATGTAGGGGCGAGTGCCACAACACCCGTCTTAGCCTGCCCGCCTTGCCTAGCGACATGCTGAACCTCGCCCGCTTTCTTGCTCCTGAAAAACGGCTTGAAACACACGAGGCATTTCTGATACGACAAGGATGGAGAGTGCAGCGTGAACCGTATACCAACTTCGATGCCTTCGGCACGTTGCATTCTTCGGACACGAACAGATTCCGAGGTATCCGCAATCGATTCTCGGACTAACCGAAAAGGAAGAGAGAAAATGGGCTGCAAGCACAGGGAATTGTCGCGGGTCGGGTATGAGGTGTGGGAGTGCCAGGAGTGCGGAGGCTTGTACTCGCTTGTGGAAGTGGATGGGTTCATGGAAGAGGATGAAGACGAAGAATGCGAGGAGGAAGAGGGCGGGGAGTGCGGGGATGAAAACCTGGAACGTGATTAGCCTGCCCGACCGGCACCTCTCATCACCGTAGTGAAATGTCGGCTGACCTCCTGGACGGGTCTATCCGCCGGCACGGGGCGACCATAGCATTCATCATGCCGACGCTGTTGTCGGCGAACTCATCACAAGGGGACTTGAGATATGGAAACCCGACTTGATGCGAGAAAGGTAGCGCCCGAGGTCTACCGGGCGATGTTGGCACTGGAATCCGTGGTGAAGTCCAGTGGTCTGGAGAGCAATCTGCTCGACCTGGTCAAGCTCCGGGCCTCGCAGATCAACGGCTGTGCCTACTGCATTGACATGCACAGTAAGGATCTGCGAGCCGAAGGCGAGAGCGAAGAACGGCTCTACCTGCTGGATGCCTGGCGCGAGGCACCGTTCTACTCTGACCGTGAGCGGGCTGCCCTAGCATGGACAGAGGCGGTGACGCTGATCGCCCATGGGCATGTGCCGGACGAGGTCTACGAAGAGGCCCGGAAGCACTTCCGCGACGACGAGCTGGTGAAACTCACGCTCGCAGTCGTGGCGATCAACGGCTGGAACCGCTTTGGCATCGCCTTCCGTTCCGCCCCTGGGCATTACCAGCCGCTCCACCAGCACGAAACTGCGGTGACGTAGCGACACGTGGGCGGGGGTACGTGGGGCCTTGCAAGAAAGCGTGCCACTACTTCTTCTCATGCCCCGCCATGATTTCGCAGTCAGGATAGCGCTTCCGCAGCTTGTACTTCGCCGCCTCGATGTCCTTCGCCTCAATGACGATGTTGCCGACGATGCCGCCGGACTTCGTCTTGATCTTGAAGACGAACCGCTTGTGCTCGCCAGCCACTGCCAGGGACATGGGCAGCAGGGAAAGGCACGCCGCCAGGAACATCCGTCTCTTCATCTTGGCAACTCCTTCTCTTCCGCCTCCCGAGGCTCCGCGAGCTTCCAAGTGAACTTGTGACCGCCGCCCTCGAAGGCGGCGTAGCCTTCCAGCGATCTGCCGTGAAGACCCAGCACGGCAGTGCGGGTCTGCGGCAGCCACTTGTCGGGCGGATGCGGGTGCGTGTGGACGAGGCTCATGGTGATATGCCCCTTCCGGCTCACCGTCCCTTCGGCACGCCAGCTCACGGTCTCGTCGCCCGACTTGTACGAGGCGGTGGCGACGAAATCGCCGCCGTGCTGGACGATGGTCACAAGCGTCCCCTTGTTCTCCACCACCGACCAGACCCCGGCGATGAGCGGGAACTCGCCGGTCGTCCGCCAAGTCGGCTTTATGGGCAGGTCGAGGGTCTTCTGCTGTGCCGGCGGCGAGAACTTGTCGTGAAGGTAAGGGACTAACATGGACATCCCCATTCCCAACAAGTCGATCAGCGGAATCGTCGCCGCCACGGCAAGCCAGATCCAGAACCACTTCCAGCTCCTGGGCGCAGCGTGCCGCTCCAAGTCGGAGACCAGCGCCGTCACCGACTGGTAGCGGTCTTCCGGCTTCTTGGCGACCATCTTCCGGAAGATGCCGTCAAGCCACGCCGGAGCGGCAGGGCACGCCTTCCGTAGCGACGGTGCGGGACGCTCCCGGTGGGCGACGATCCGCTCCATCACCGTGTCGCCGCCAAAGAGCGGCTGCCCGGTCACCAGGAAGTACAGGGTGCAGCCCAGACTGTAAATATCTGCACGGTGGTCGGCGAGCCGGGTGTTGCCGGAGCGCGAGGCTTCGGCGTGTTGTGTCTGACGACGGCGGTCGCAGCGCGGTTCGCCTTCGGTAAGCGGTTGTTGTAATTCAGCACTGGCGAGGCGTTGCGGCGCGCCGCCATTGCCGGAACGTGCTGGTTGCCACGAACGAAGCTTGCCCCGTGGTGCCCGATCCGCACGATGTTGTTGTGGAAGTAGTTCCTGCTCGTCCACCAGTTGTAGCGGCTGCCGTGGTTGTAGAAGACGTTGTAGACGGGCACGGCGTACGCCCCGCAGTAGTTCTCCGAGTAGCACGGCCCGACGTAGCAGCCATTGCTGTAGTACCAGTCCGGGACGGCGTACTGGTTGTAAGCGCACCAGCCCGGCACGGAAGCGTAGGCGATCTGGCACAGCGTTTCGCAGCCAGGGTTGATGGTCGCCACATCGGAGTAGGTCTGCTGGATCTGGCTCTGGAGCTGGGCGAGCAGCTCGGCGACCTGCGCCTTCGCCTGAGCGAGCGCGTCGTCGCCCTCCGTCTGCTGCACGGCGTAGAGGCTGGCATCCTGCTCGGTCTTTTCTCGGGTGAGGTAGTAATACTGTGCGAGCAGGCTGGCCTGGTCGTCGGTCAGCGTGTTGACGAGCGTGATCATCTGGGCAATGTCGTCGCTGGTGAAGCTGCCGACGCTCTGCATGTCGGTCACGAGATGGCTCAGGAGCCATGCCCGCTGCTGGGGAGCGGTCTCGGGCGGCTGGTCGACGGCGCGGGCGGTGCCGATCAGCCCGGGGGCGAGCACGAACGCCACCAGGACTTTCACGGCGATTTTCGTCAGCATTCGCCGGCAGATGCCCGGAGCGGACGGGCTTCCGGCGGGCGGGATTCGGGTTGCAGCGTTCATCTTGCCCCCTCCGTAGCGTTAGGTATTGTCTTCGTCGCCGCGACTCGTGACGGCGGTGGTTCTCGTCTCTCCACTATTCCCTGCGTAGGCGGCGGCGACCGGCGGACATTATTTCCTTGTTTTTTCCGGAATCCGTGTCCTCTTCCTGGCTCGGCTTCCGCATCGACAAACGAGGGCTGCTTTGGAGGCCCAGCGACACCAGTCGGGAGCTTGCCGGAAGGCGGCTCCCGACTGCGCGATCGTCGCAAGTTTCGAGGCGCACCGGGAGGGTGTAGAATTGACTGCCTTGGTTCGGCAGGCGATTGACGACGGGTCGTCGTGTCCTTACAGTGAGGGGGACACTGGGGCGGTCGGACGATTGTCAGCCGCGAGCATATCCCTTGTCCCTGGAGGACTTTCGTAACGAGAAGAACCTAACCGCTCAACAAGAAATTCCGCCTTTGCTCGCCGTCGTCTCTGGAAACCAGCGACATTTCCTATTGCAGACCGGCTTCGGACAGAGGCTCCCCGTAAGGGGAGCCGCTGGACGTTGCTGTCTGCACAGGCTCGTCGCTGGGCCTCCAGGGAAGTGACGCTTCGGCGTGCTCCCCTGTTTATTTCTTGGCTGTCCACCGGGAACAGCCTGATCGGCAAGTCCCATGAAGGAACGATTCGATCCTCGCCGCCTCCGCCTGACGTTCCTCGTCGGGCTGCTCCTGTTGTGCTCGTCCGTGTCGGCTGCGGAACCGGCGGGACGAAGGGCGGGCAAGTATCCCTTGATCGCCGGGACGTGGCAGGAATGGGACGGGATTTTCGTCCATGTCGCCCAACACCAAGACAGGTTCGTCGCCACCTGCACCTACCGCAACGACGACAACGCCGAAGTCCACTGGCGTACGGAGGGGACTATCTCCGAGGACGGAGACATCACGGCGAACCTCGTCCACACCAGACCGGACAGCTACAAGCCCCAGACCCGTACGGCGAAGCTCGACGCTGAAGGCAAGACCATCGCCGGACACGCCGCTTGGGACGACGGCGGGCATGACTTCACTTGGACGCTGAAGGAGCCGTCTGGCGAAAGCATGTCGCTCGACCGTCACGCCTTCGTCCCACCGCACGGCAAGTGCCTGCTGCTGGTCGGTCAGGACAACCGCAGCATCGACGACTACGTGGCGGCGACCGGAACCGTACCGGGAGGGGTCATGGTCTACACGGGAGTCCACGACTTCGGGAACGTCGCCGACTTCGACTACCTACTGCGCAAGTATCCCCGCTGCGCCTTCCAGATCGGGCTCTACATGGTGGACTCGCTGGATCGGGTGAACAACGGCGAGTGCGACGACAACATCCGGCGGCTGGGCGAGTGGATAAAGTCCTCGCACCGCCCCGTCTACCTCCGCGTTGGCTACGAGTTCGACTTCCCCGCCAACAAGTACGAGCCGGGCAAGTACGTCAACGCCTTCCGGCACGTCCGCGACCGACTCGACGACCAAGGAGCCACCAACGTCGCCTACGTTTGGCATTCCTGCGCCGCCGGATCGCCGCGCATCGACGACTGGTATCCCGGCGACGGCTACGTGGACTGGGTTGCCATCTCCTTCTTCGCCCAGCCGGTTGGTCAAGTCGTTCCGGTCGCCGAGTACGCCCGGCGGCATGGCAAGCCGCTGATGATCGCCGAATCCACGCCGTACGGTCTGGGGACGGGAAAGGGGCAGGAGTCCTGGGACAGGTGGTTCGCCCCTGTCTTCGGCTTCATCGACAAGTACCACGTCAAGGCGTTTTGCTACATCGACTGGCGTTGGGAGTCGCAGCCGATGTTCAAGGGGCAGGGCTGGGGCGACTGCCGGATAGAGGCGAACGACCTCGTGAAGTCCCGTTGGCTGGAGACGACCGGCTCAGAGCGGTTCCTGAAGAGCTCCAAGGGGCTCTACAAGCAGCTGGGTTACAGGGAGTAGCAACGTGACGATCCATGACATCTTCGCACGACAATCTGAATAGCAACGGAGGACGCTGACATGACGGCGGAATGGCACTACGGCGAAGAGGAACCAAGCAACGGTCCGGTGTCGCTGGAAGAACTCAAGCAGCTCGTGGCATCAGGTCAGGTGCAGCCGACCCACATGGTCTGGAAAGCCGGGATGCCGGAGTGGCGGGCGGCAGGAGACGTTGAGGAACTGTTTCCCAAGCAGGCGACCGTCAGCGAGGTGCACCCAAAGGCGTTGCCGACGCCAGAACGCACCAGTGGGCCGCAGAGGAGCGCAGGAGGGTTCTTGCGGGTGATGGCCGAGGTGGGGGTGGCCCGAAGGGCTATTCCCGTGTCATCTTGCACCCGCCGCGAGGAAACCGGTGCATCATTTGAAACGACTTCTCGCCAGGTTGTGGATGAGCGTCTGCACGCTTATGCCATCGCACTTGCTGCCGGAAACGGCGGTCTTCAGCCAGTAGTCGGGACGTCCGATGACCTGGTGCCGTGCCAGCACCTCGACCGCCTGCGCATGGGTCATTGTGGCGGGCTCGAAGGCCTGGGCAGCCCGAAGAACCAACTCGCCGGACCTGCCGCCGTCGCATTTTTCGCCCGGCATGGCGTGCTGCAACCAGTAGTTCGAATCGTCGATGATCCCGCGGTCCGCAAGCCGTCGCAGCGCGGCAGCCAAGAGCGGATCGACGTCCTCCGGCGATAGCGGCGTCAGCACCTTCGGCGCCGGCCAGGTCAGCGATTGCTCGGAGCCCGTGACCCGGGCCTGCCCGCGCAGCTCCAGGAATTGGGCGAGAATCTCCGCGGTCTCGGCTCGGGAGGCCGGTTTCGCTCGGTCACCGGGCCCGGTGCCTACGGCAACCATCACATGCGAGCCGGCCGACACCTTGCGCAAGGCTTCTGCGAACGCCGCGCGACTGACCGGGGCAGTGCTGCCGCCGAGAGCTGGGCACGCGGGGTCTTGCAGCCGGCCAAGGATGGTCTGAAGCTGGTCCTCGGTCAGCGGATCACCTGGCCGAAAACGGCCGTTGTCGGCGGACAGCAGTCCGTGAAGAGCGACGAGTTGGGTCGGTTTCCACTCCCAGCCGCGGCGGGCCACATCCTTAAGCGGCGTCTCCAGGAGCGTGTCATGGTTGTTGAGAAGGACGCTTTGTACGAGGATCGGATCAAGGTGGCGCGGCTGCACAAAGTGCCTGACCGCCAACGCCGCGATGGCCCCGGCTGCCTGGCCCAGTAGCAGTGTGCTCGGTTGCAGCCGCGTGGCGCCGTTGGCCAGCCGCGATTGCGAGATGTTCTTTTCCGCGGGGAGAAAACCGTCGATCTTCTCCGGGATGAAGCACTCCCAGGGAACGCCAAACGGACCGATCCCATGGTCCCCGAAGTCGTGCGAAATATCTTCCGCACGGTCGAGGTCAAGCTCCATGTATCGCGGCGTGGCCGACCCGTGCAGGTCGATAGGGTAGTCGGCCAGCGCGACCGTGCTGGGGAAATGCCGCGGCGGACCGGGTTTGCGGCGGATTTCCGGGGCCGTGAGTGTGTGCAGGCCGATGATCCGCCGGCTCTCCCGCGCGTAGGCCATCACCGAAAAGTGGTACAATACGGGCCGGTATGGCCGCAGATCGGGCCGCTCTTGGAGCCAACGATCAATCTCGTCGCGATTGTACGGCGAATCGAAACCTTCGTCATCCGCCACCGACCAGTCGGTCTTGCCCAGCGTGTGCTGAATGTAATAGAGCAGGTGCAGTGTCTTGAGGCGAGCCGCACGGCAGGTGGCCTCACGCTGAGTTGGGGCTTCCACGTCTCCCACCGTGGCCTCGTAGTCGTTGTTGAAGTTCATATGGGTGCGCGTGACCAGCGGCCAATCGCCCGGCTGCGAGCTGTCGGGCATGGCGCGGTAGCCCAGAAACGTGGCCCACGAGATTGGCTTGGCCTTGAAATCAACTTCCGTGCCATCCGCCAAAGTCTTTACGAAGATTTGATGCACCTTGGGCGTATATCCGGGCGGCGGCGTGTGGAGCAGCAGATCGGACGGCACGCCCTGCGGATAGTGCTTGATGACTGCGGTCCAGGTAAGCATCTGGATCTTGCGGCTGAGGTCCACGGCGCCGACCGTGCAGTTGCCCACTCGGTAGCGAGCGCCGGTGAGCGGGATCACGTCGCCCCATTCCGTGGCGTCGATAAGTACCCGGCAGTCCACACTGCGCCGCTGTTTGCCTTGCGGCCCGAACGTCTCCACCTCCACGCCGGTGACCGTGTCGCCCTGCTTGACGACCCGCATCACGTGGGAGCGGAGCAGCAGGTCGAGTTTGCCCGACCCATGGACCGACCCGAGCATCTCGTGAAGGATCTTCTGGCCAACGAGGGGCTCACAGCAGATGTGCTGTCCCCAGTAAGCGGTCTCGGCTGATTTGCCCAGGGCGGCATAATGTGCCTCGATACGCTGGACCAGCTCGTGATACAGGCCACGCTCGCGAACGAGCGTCAATCCCTCGTCCATCGACGTGACGGCTGCGGCGTTCATCTGCCCGCCAATCCAATCGGTCTCTTCGAGCAACAGCACGGAAGCGCCCAGTCGGGCCGCTTGGATGGTCGCCCCGCACCCGCCCGTGCCGGCTCCCGCGACGACTACGTCGTATCGGTCGTGGATTTCGGCGGCAAATACGGCAGATGTGGTGAGAATACAAATCGCGGCCAGCGCGGGCATGAATCGTTTCATGATTTTCCTCAGGTACGAACGCGGGGAAGATGAGCCGCCATCGCCTGGACCAAGGCCTTGGTTCGATGGTGCCTTGCCACTCAGACCAGTTTCTTACGTACGGCCCACACGGCTGCTTGCGTCCGGTCGATTACGCCGATCTTGTGGATGATGTGCTGAACATGCTCCTTGATGGTCTCGGGGCCGACGCGCAGCACCTCGGCTATCTGCTTGTTCGTCAGTCCATTGGCCATTTGCCGCAGCACTTCACCTTCGCGTTGGGTCAAAGGGACTTCCACGTCGGTGGTAAGGCGTGGCACCGCCAGAGCCCCGGCCGCACGACGAAGTTCGTCGCGGGTGAAGGTACTCTCCCCCATGGCCACCTTCGTGATTGCGGTGACCAGTTTGTCCCGGGTGCTGCCTTTCAGCAGGAAGCCGCTGGCGCCAAGGGCGACCGCACGGGCAACGTACATGGGGTTGTCGAAAGCGGAAAACAATAAGACGTGACAGTCCGGCTTGCCCAGCTTGATTTGGCCCAAGGCCGTCAGGCCGTCGCCGTCCGGCATGCAGATGTCCAAGAGCACGACATCCGTTTCGTGTTCCAACGCATAGTTCAGAGTCGCCTGTCCGGTGGCCACCTCGGCGACAATCTCGATCTCCGTGCCCGCCAGCATGGCTTTTACGCCGCTGCGGAGCACTTCATGGTCGTCGGCGATCAAGAGTTTGATCTTGCCTGGCTGGGTCATTGGAAAATCCACAAAAATGGTTGACGGCAGGCACCAATGGCGAAATCGACGAAGGTTCCAAATTGGCGAGGAACCGATAGCATGACAGCCATTTTACACTGTGTAGTGCCGCCTGCCAGCCAAGGGGGGCTGAGGGATTCTGCTGAAATCCGCCGCCGATCCCGGCTTATCTATAAGAGGGGCCAACCCCGCCTCTCTGGTTGACTTTGTCTGCGCAGACAAAATGTGGCACCTGGCGACAACCTGACTCTGCTCCTCCCGCTTCTCGCCGACGAAGAGTAAGCCCCGGGCCAAGTCTGTGTCGCCGAGCGGCGGAACCCCACCAGCCCGCCACGGCCCCCAGGAGCCCGTTTAAGGTGTTCCGTCGCGGGATGCACCCCAAGGGGTTGCCAACGCCAAAACGCACCAGCGGGTCTGCAAGAAGCGCCAGCGGGGTCTTGCCGGTGATGGCCGAGGCAGAGTGGTCCAAGGACTGTCCGTCGCGTGAGCGGCGGGTGATGTCGGAGTCGTGTTGACCCACTTCGGACATCATGACCGCCCACTGCCGGCTGTCAAAATCGTTTTCTCGGTCATGCGTGGCGCGTCAGCACCCGCAGCGTGGCGTTGATGCCTTCCATTTCCCTCCCGGTCGGATCGGGCGGCACAATAACGTAATAATTCTCGTCGATCCCCAGCAGCTCCTTCACCCCCTTGCTGACCTTCGGATCGGCGTCCAAGAGGCTCTCGCTATCCTTCCAGTCCTGATCTCACAAAACGGCGTCCGACAGGCACTCCACTAAGATCGCCCACTCGTCGATGTCCTCGGATTCAGGATCGAGCAGATCCTCGATCCCGTGTTCCTGACAAGCGGCTAGCACCAATTCCCGCCAGCTTGGCGGCCCTTGATCTTCGGCCGGTTCGTCGATCTCGATCTCCACCACGACACGAATCGATTCATAGACCGCGCCCACCGCTGCCTCCAGGACGGCTGTCAGTCTGGGCATGGGTTGGTCTTCCCGGAGCAGGGCGCTGCCGACTTGGGCAAGGACAGCCAGTTTCTGATTGGGCTGGAGGGCATCGAACGGCGGTGCGGCAAACTGACACATCCCTTCGTCATCGTCGCGAACCATATCGACGAGCACACCGAGGATCTTCCGGAATAGCTGGGCCTCGGCACCCTGCAAAATTCTTTCGCCGTCTGGCGTCCATCACATGGTCGATTTTCCTGCTTTTGCTCAGTTTGACGTTAGTTTTCCGCCAAGATTCAGGCCGCTGCCACGACAGATTGCGTCTACACGGAATCGTTTCTTCAACTTGTCCGCCTCGGCATCCAGTCGGGCCTGTTTCTGCCGCCCCTCAGTCGAGAGGTATCTACGGAACCCGCGACCCGTTCGGGGCGTTCTGACAACTCTGGCCCCGTGGCCGCCAGCGGTATAATACTCCGTGGGAATTCAGAGACCAATCGATAGTAGTGCGGCAGGCTGAACGAACTGAAAATTGGAGCAAAGCCGATGTCGGTCCTGCCCATTAAGATCTTCGTTTCCTCGCCTGGCGACGTCACCCAGGAACGGTTCCTCACGGAGAAGGTTCTTACCCGGCTGCAAAACGTCTACCGCAACCTCTGCAAACTGGAACCGATCTTCTGGGAACTTGAACCGCTCACCGCGGACAAATCTTTTCAGGAAGGCCTGGTCTCGCCCCGCGAGACCGATATCGTCATCTGCATTCTCTGGTCCCGCCTCGGCACGCGATTGCCCAAGAACGTCACCGGCGGCGCCGATCTCACCGGCACGGAATTCGAGGTCATGGAAGCGATCGAGGGGCGACGAGAGAAAGGCATTCCCGATTTGCTGGTCTATCGCAAGGAAGCGAAGGCGTTAACCGACCTGAACGACACGCAGCGGAGCGAGGAGGCCCTCGACCAGAAAAAAGCATTAGACGTGTTCGTCGACAAGTGGTTCAAGAATACGGAAGGTGCCCTCATCGCCGCATTTCACCCGTTCAAGCACGCGGACCAATTCGAGGAGCACCTCCAACACCACCTGCGCAAGTTGATCGAGAGCCGCCTCGTGGCCGTGGGGATCTCTCCCGACGACGGCATCGCCCTGACGGCAACTTGGACGGAGAGTTCCCCATTCCGCGGTCTGGAGCACTTCGACTTCGAACACGAGCCGATCTTCTTCGGCCGCACCAAGGCGATCGGTGAGGTGATCGATCGCCTGAAAGGCCAGGCCGAAATAGGCCGGGCTTTCCTCCTCGTGCTCGGCATGAGCGGGAGCGGCAAGTCTTCGCTCACTCGGGCCGGAGTGCTTCCAGCGCTATCGCGTCCCGGAGTGATCGAAGGCGTCCGTCTCTGTCGGCGCGTCATCTTCCGTCCTGGGGATGGTCTCGGCGACATCTTCGATGCGATTGCCGCCGCGTTGCTCCGTAATGAGGCTTTGCCCGAACTGGCCGATGACGGAACCACAGCGGCCCAGTTGGCCCAGTCGCTGCGAGAGAATCCGGGCGCGGCTGCGATGATGGTGAAGGGAGCGATCTCCCAGGCGGCCGGAGTGCTGAAACCGACCGAGGAAGGAGCCAAGCAGCCGCAGGCCCGACTGTTGTTCCTCGTCGATCAACTTGAAGAACTATTCACCAACGACAAGATTCCTCCGGACGACCGTAGCAAATTCGCTCGCCTGCTGAAGTCGCTGGCCTGCAACCCGCTCTCGCAAACCTGGGTGATCGCGACACTTCGGAGCGATTTTTACGCCCCGTTGTCCCAAGTGCCGGAATTGGCCGACTTGAAGGAAGGCCTGGGGCAGTATGATCTCCTTTCGCCGAGCCCGGCCGAGATCGGTCTGCTCGTTCGAGAGCCCGCAACCGCCGCCGGTCTCCGTTTCGAGCAGAAGCCGGAAGGCGAACGGTTGGATGACGTGCTCCGCGACGAGGCTTCGCAGGACCCATCGCTGCTGCCACTCCTGGAGTTCACCCTCGACGAGCTTTATAACCGCCGGACCGACCGCGGAAAGCTGACATTCGACGCTTATGCGGCCATCGGTGGCGTGAAAGGCGCGTTGGCCCAACGGGCGGAAACCACGTTCACGGACCTTCCTGGTGAAGTGCAGCAGGAGCTACCGGCCATCTTTCGACGGTTGGTGACCATCGGCACTCTCAGCGACGAGACGCCCACCGCCCAGCGGACACCGCTGGCACGGTTCGCTGCATCGCCCACGCGGATGCAATTCGTCGAGGCATTCATTGCCGCCCGCCTGTTCGTATCCGATCTGGCCGAGGATGGGTCGGCGGTCGTACGCATCACCCACGAATCGCTGCTGTCGCGATGGGAACGGTTGCAGCGGTGGCTTGCGGCTGACCGGGAGCACCTGCAAGTGAAGGCGAGGGTCGAGAGGACCGCGGCCCGCTGGTTGCAGGAGGGCCGCCGCGCCGACTTGCTGCTAACGGCCGGGAAGCCGCTCGACGAGGCAGAACAACTGCAAGCCTCGGGGTTCGAGTTGGAGCCCGAAGTAGAAGACTTGATCGGGGTATCCCGAAGAAAGGCCGATCGCAATCGCAGGCTGCGGCAAGCGGCGATCGCAGCCCTTGCGTTGCTTACGTTGGCGGCCTGCAGCTTCGCAGTCCTGGCCCAAATTCAACGCAAGCGAGCAGATGAAGGTGCTCAGCTGGCGAAAAAAGCCAAGAATGAGACCGAGCAGGCCAACCAGAAACTCCAGAAGACGAATGGCGAACTGGATGCCGCCAAGAAACTGGCTGAAACCAAAACGCACGACGCGGTCACGGCCCAGCAAGCAACCGAGCAGGCAAACCAGCAACTCAAAAAAACGAATGTCGCCTTGGATGCGGCCAAAATATTGGCTGAATCCAAAACGCGCGATACGGTTAATGCGTTGAAGACGGTCAGCCGCCAACTGGCCTTGTCCTATATCGATCGGGGCGTCCATGAATTGGAGCATGGCGATCGATGGCAGGGCTTCGCGATTCTCGGCCAGGCGTATCGTTTGGCAGGCGACGCCGCGGATCTCCGTTCCAGCGCCCGTCTGCTTTTGGGGGCCTGGGACGTTGCATTGCCGCGCACGCTCTGGAATGGGTGCGGGGTGAACGCCGTGGCGTTCAGTCCGGATGGGACAAGGTGTGCCACCGCGAGCGAGGAGCATGCCGTTCGTCTCTGGGATGTTGCCACCGGCAGCTCGACGGGCGCAGTTCTGCATGACGACGCGGTAGTCGCCGTGGCGTACAGCCCGGACGGAAGGAAGATCGCTAGCGCGAGCAAAGACAAGACGACCCGGCTGTCGGATGCGTACTCAGGCGAGCTTCTCATCGCGCCGCTCAAGCATGACGGCTCGGTCAAAGCCGTGGCGTACAGCCCGGACGGAACGAAAATCGCTACCGCGTGCGAAGACAAAATGGCCCGGCTCTGGAACGCCGCCACGGGCAAGCTGCTCATCGAGCCGCTCAAGCATGAGGGCGTGGTCAATGCCGTGGCTTTCAGCCCGGACGGAACGAAGCTCGCTACCGCCAGCAAAGACGGGACAGTTCGGCTCTGGGCCCCAGGTACGGGCAAGCTTCTCATCGCACCGCTCAAGCATGACAGCGACGTTGGGTCCGTGGTGTTCAGCCCGGATGGGACGAAAATTGCTACCGCCAGCGGCGAGTCGGCCTGGCTCTGGGAAGTGGTGACGGGCAAGCTGCTCTTTGAGCCGCTCAAGCATTCCGCCACGGTCAAGGCTGTGGCGTTCAGCCCGGACGGACGCAAAATCGCTACCGCAAGCTATGACCAAACGGCCCAGCTTTGGGATGCGGCCACTGGCAAGCCGCTGGGTGACCCGCTCCGGCATCGCGGCTGGGTCAATGGCTTGGCGTTCAGTCCGGACGGAACGCAGATCGTTACCGGCAGCGACGACAACACGGCCCAGCTCTGGGAAGTGACGACGGGCAAGCCGCTGGGCGCGCCGCTCCAGCATAATGGCCGGGTGGAGGCCGTGGCCTTCAGCCCGGACGGCATGAAAGTCGCTACCGGGACTTGGCGAACGGTGTGGGAAGCCACCACGGCAGTGCTTTGGGATGCGGCCGCGGGCAAGCCGTTCGGTGAACCGCTCCGGCACGGAAACGCCCTGAGGGCCGTGGCATATAGCCCGAACGGAACCACGATCGCTACCGCGGGCGATGACGCGACAGCCCGGCTCTGGGATGTAGCCACGGGCAGGCCGGTCGGCGCGCAGCTCCGGCATAGCCGCCGGGTGAGGGCCGTGGCCTTCAGCCCGGACGGAACGAAGGTCGTCACTGGAAGCGATGACGGGACTGCCCGGCTCTGGAATGCAACCACCGGCAAGCCGCTGGGCGAGCCGATCGACAATGACGAAGCCGTGTTAGGCGTGGCCTTCAGCCCGGACGGGAGGAAAATAGCCACCGCAGGCCCCCAAGGCGATAGCGGCTCAGCCCAGGTCTGGGACGTGGCTACGCACAAGCCGTTCGGTGTGTCGTTTCGGCATCATGAATGGGTGACTGCCGTGGCGTTCAGCCGGGACGGAACGAAGATCGCTACCGCGAGCTTCGACAACACGGCGCAGCTCTGGGTCGCGGCCACCGGCAAACCGCTCGGCGGGCCGCTGCGGCATGACGGCCATGTGAATACCGTGGCGTTCAACCCGGGCGGAACGAAGGTCGTCACCGGGAGCGCCGACAAAACGGCCCGGGTCTGGGATGTGGTTACGGGCCAGCCACTCGGCGATCCGCTGCGGCATGGCGAAAATGTGTTAGGCGTGGCTTTCAGCCCGGACGGAACGATGATCGCTACCGCGAGCGCGGATAACACGGCCCAGCTCTGGGACACAGGCACGGGCCAGCCGCTCGGCGAGCCATTCCGGCATGACGGCCCGGCCACGGGCGTGGCGTTCAGCCCGGACGGGACGAAGCTTGCCACTGCCAGCGAGGACGACACGGCTCGGCTTTGGGGTGTACCGCAAGCCGCTCCGGATGATTCCCGCTGGCTTGCCGCGTATGTAGAAGTCGTTTCTCAGTTGAGCGAAGATGCCGACCATGCACTCCATCGGCTCACCGCCGAGGAGGATCACTTGAATTGGCGGGACGTGCTCATGGACAAGTCTCCTGCGTTGCTCGACTATCAATCGACATTCCTCGAACAACGTCTGCAATCCTTTCATGCTTACGAAGCGGATCGGCAGGCCGTCGCGGGGGAATGGTTTGTCGCCGCGTACCACGTCCAATGGCTTTGCGAACGAGAACCGAAAAATGTCCAATGGTGGACATGGCTTGCTTACGCGAACGCCGAGGAAGGCCATTGGGCGGAGTCCCATCGGGCATACAGGGTCGCGAATGCCCTGCTGCCCGACAGTTTTAACCTTCATTTTTGCGCCGGATTGACCGCACTGGCGAAAAACGACGGCCCGGCATTCCACCAAGATATGACGGATTTGCTGGCCCTGGCGGAGAAGAGTGCAAAGCCAGGCGATTGGGGCCTTGCCGCCTCGCTGGCGGCGCTCTCCGGCGCCAAGGATATCGAAAGGCCAAAGTTTCTCGATCTGGCCCGCAAGGCGATCGCCGCCGATGACAAGCAATGGAGCTACCATCTGGCACTTGGCGGTTCGCTGTATCGTGCGGGCGACTACGCGGCAGCCGTATCGGAGTTGAACAAGGCGAACGAGTTGAAGAAGGCCAACGCCCAAGACCCGGCGAAGGTGGACGAAAGCTATAGCGTCCATGCCTTCTTGGCCGTCGCCTACCAGCGTCTGGGGAAGACGGCCGAATCGAACGAGCAGCGCGCAGTCCTCAAACAAATCGCTGAGAAAGCGTCGACTGCGCAATGGGATTGGAATAGGTGTGAGCAGCGAGTTCTTCTGGACGCCGAAGTGTTTTTCGTCTGCGGCCCCGTAGTCAAGGCGGGGAAGAAAGACAACCAGCCGAAAAAATAGCTTACTAACCGCACCCCTTGGCGGATCTCCTGCGTGATCTGCCGCCCGATCTCGGTGGCTGGACCGAAGAGGTGCTCACTGCCAGTCACGTCGAGGAATGCCTCATCCAGCGACAGCGGCTCGACCAGCGGCATGAACGGCCCGAAGATTACGTGGATCTGCTGGGAAATTTCAGCGTAGTAGTCGATCCTGGGCGGCATGTAGACGGCGTGCGGGCAGAGCCGGTGCGCCGTGGCCGAGGGCATGGCGCTGTGCACACCATACCGCCGGGCAACGTAGTTGGCCGCCGACATCAACCTCAGCCTTTCCCCCTTCCAGCATTATCTTGCCCTCGGCAGCACAGGCGGCGATTGCCTCGATCAGGCTGCCGTCCTGGGCGATGGCCACGGTCGGTTCATGGTGAAGTCGAAGCGGTAGGGCTGTGCGAAAAAGGCCCCCGCAGTCCGACCGGCCGCCAGGCGAACTGAGAATTAAAGCCGATTTAGCGAGAAACGCAAGCCAGGAAAGGGCGAAAGACCCAAAAAATTCCCGGAGCAATTGACGCTTGGGCTCAACGGGCACTGCTTTCCACCCGTATCGGCCCGCTGAGTATCAAGAGGCCCACAGTACGGAGCCCCAGGGGCCCATGACCGGTCGCTGCCGCATGGTAGCCCAGGTAGGCCAAGGCCAGCGGAGCCATGATGAGCGTCTCAACGGTGAGGCTCACGAGTCCATCCACGGGCATGAGCTTACGCATCAGGGCGTAGAGGGCAAACGTGAATGCCAGCGCCAGGGCGACCCAGGGCACTCCGCCCGCAATCGCGGTGAGCATCAGCACGCCGACCAAGGCCAGGCCGATGCTCAGCGTTTGGCGGGGGCGCAGCCGCTCGTGGAGAAACAGGACCCCAAGCAGCACATTGACCAGGGGATTGATAAAGTAACCGAGGCTGGCCTGGAGCACCTGGCCGGTGGTAACCGCGTAGATGAATGTCAGCCAGTTGGCGGCAATGAACAGCGTGCTTAGTGTCAGCATGACCAGCAACTTGCGGTTGCGCAACTCCCGCCACAATTCCGTCCAACGCCGCAGGCAGTGCCACGAGAACGGCCAACAGAACAAAGGACCACACGGCGCGGTGCGCGAGCACTTCCACGGGTGGAACGCTGGCCACGGTCTTGAAGTACAAAGGGATGATACCCCAGGAACTGTAGGCTGCAATCCCATAGAGGATGCCGTAGTGCGATCCGTGCTTGTCCATCTGGTTCACGCCGTTTGCCCACCCTCTCCGCTCATGTACCAGCCACCGTTGACGTTAATCGTCTGACCCGTGATGTAGCCGTTCTGAGCCAGCATCACCACGATGTCAGCTACCACCGGAAGAATCGGTAGACGACTTCCGCCTGGAGCATGTCGTCTGCCCTGACTCGCTCGGTGGCCTACTGAAGCACTATGAGCGGCGAGCGGCGTGAAGGAATCGTCGCACTCCCTTGGCGATCAAGCAATCAACGGCAGATCATAACCCTTTCGCCGTGTGCGGGAACGCAGGGCGTTAGCCTGATCGTCGGCCAGAAATTCCTCTTTCACCGGGTCCCAGTGCAACCGACGGCCCAACTCACGACAAATGTTCACGAGGATGCAGATCACTTGCGTGCGGTGGCCCACCTCGGCATGAGCGCGCGGACGTTGGCGGCTTGAAAGGCAATCGACCCAATTCTGGATATGCCGCTGGGCGACGCTGGCCACCGTGGAGCGGTCATCCGGCGAGGGCGCGCCATCGATCAGCTCGTGCGGATTACTGGCTAATCGGTTCCGATTGATTTCCAGTTTGCCTTGGTCGCCGATGAAGATTGCTCCCAGGCCCGGCCCTTTGCCCATGGGCAGATCGAGCTTCAACAGCGTGCCGCTCGGATACCGCAGGGTGACGCGTCCATTGGGGCCCGGCTCCTCGGGCCAGACCTCGACCGGATCAGTGTCGTCGGTTCCGAGGGCCCGCTGGACCTGGTCAAAGGCATGCGCGCCCCAACCGGTCACGCCCCAGCCCAGTCCGCCCCCGTCGTAGGCACGCCAGCGTCCCCACTTGCCCAGGCCCGGATGAAGGTCCGACGCGTAAGGAACCAGCGGCGTCTGATTGCACCACATGTCCCAGTTCATGCCGATCGGTAGAGGTTCGCCCGGCTTGGCGGGCCGGACTTCCGGGCCGATGAAATTGGGACAGATGACCGTGTGGATCTTGCCCAACTTTCCGCTACGGACCAGGTCCGAGCCGAAGTTGTTGATAGGGATCGAACGTTGCTGGGTGCCCGTCTGAAAGACTCGCGAGTACTTCCGCTCAGCTCTAATCAGGTACTGGCCTTCCTCGATGGTCAGCGTGAGCGGTTTCTCGGCGTAGACATCCAACCCGGCCTGCATGGCATGAAGGCAGATGAGCACTCGGGCGTGAACCGTGGTCGCCACCATCACCGCGTCAAGCTTTTCCTTGGCGAGCAAATCGCGGTAGTCCTGATACGTGGAGCATTTGGGACGCAGACGACCGGGGCATTCCTTGTCTGCCCACGAGCGATAGATGTCCATCTGCCGCAGATCGCAGTCTGCTAAGGCCACGAAATCCAACTCCGCCGGGCTTTCCTTGAGCAGATCACGCGCCCGGAAGCCGGTCCCAATCAGTCCGAGCCGAATCCGCGAATTTGCTCCCGGACCAGTGGACGCGGCCAGCGCTCGCGACGAAACGAAGCACGGCAAGGCCAAAGCGCCAGTGCTCACCTGCAAGAACCGGCGACGGGTTGGGGCTATCCTGGATGCAGCGTGTTTCACGACGTCTCCTTGTGGTTCAATGCCATCGGTTTTTGGTCCAATATTCTTCGTTTGCAGGCATCAAAGTGATTTCTCATAGCTCTTACGCTTCTTGACCATTTGAGATGCTTTCATCATACAGTATTCTCCGGCTGTTCTCCCGGGTTCAGATTGCTCTGCGATACGATTCTTACGCTATTGCTGGAGAGGAAGTCCGGTTTCACCGAGATGGAACTGGAAGATGCCGTAATACGCTGCGTACGTCTTGAAGTTGACGGCCACCTTAGCTCCCACCTTGGCCAGCGCTACGGCGACAGCCTGACCGACCCTCCGACTACCGCCCGTGACCAGGACAATCTTTCCATGAAGAAGATCGACGGTCGATTCCACGATGATCGTCTCCAATTTCAGGACGAAAGCGATTCGGCGGCTGTCGAGAGCAACAGGAGCGAACCTAGCGAAGCCATCGTGCCGGTGTCAAGCGGCCCCATCGCGGTCTGTGATCAGGGCGGCGGCCAGGATCGCCTGGGCCGCCATGCAAACGTTCCGGACGTCAACCTTGTCGGCCGTGTCGCCCGGCTCGTGGTAGTTGGGATCGTCGTAGGGAAAGGAGCCGAGATTGGCAATGGCGGCGGGAAAACCAGCCTTCACGAACGAACCGTCGTCGTCGCCGGGTTGCTTCCGCTGCTCCGTTCGTTGCTGAAGCCCGACGTGGTACAGCTCATTTGCTCGCGTTACCCGGTCAGCCAGGCGTTTCCCCTCCTCGGTCGTATACAAGGTGACATTGGGTGTTCTGCCCTGGTCGATCTCCGCTTGGGATTTACCGCCAATGCCATCGACGTTGATCACCGCAACCAGGTTGTCGCCGCGCTGCTTGGCGTTGGCGGCGGCCGCAATGCTGGTCCAAGGCCAGTGCTCTTCATTACACCACAGCAGTCGCATCGTGCACCGGGGGGTATACTTTGCCAACACGCGGGCGAACTCCAGGAGCGCGGCCGTGCCAACGGCGTTGTCATACGCACCGGGAGAGTGAATCCAACTTTGGGAGTCCTTATGGGCGACGAAGAGGATGATCTCGGCGGGGTGCTCCCGCCCCTTACGTTCGGCATAGACGTTGTGCAATTTATACCACGGCGCGCCTGCGAGGGGCGTCGCATAGGTATGGTGCCGCGGTTTCTTCGCATCGTACCCCATGGCCTGGGCCTTGGCGGCTTCTTTCCATGGGGCATAGCCGAGCCGAGAAAGCCGCCCGACAAGGAAATCATCCGCTTCGTCGAGCGTCGACTTGGTGTGGTAAGGCAGCGTGAGGTTGGCTTTGCGGAACGGCAGCGGCACGTGGCACAAGTGGAAGAGGTCGTCGCGAATCCGCTCGGGGCTGACTTGGTGAATGATCTCAGCGATGGGGTCCATAACCGCTCCCTCCGTATGCAATGCGAGCAGCACTACGCAGGCGTCCATTGTACCAGCCGCACCTCGGGAAAGCTGCCACCAACTACCAGGCAACACGGCCAACGCGTTACCAGCACAAGAATTCACCTCTGCGACGGGATCAGGGCGTCGAGGATCGGCTGGACCCACTGCTGTTTTTTCATGTCGAACACGATGAAGTCACCGTCGAACTGCCAGTAACCCCAGCTCCAGCCCCGCTTCTCCGCCTCGCGGGCCACGCAGCTTATGTAGCGGACCCGCGAGTCGAGGCCGCCTTTCTCGTAGGCCCCAAACTCGCCGACGTAGATCGGTCGATGGTGTTTCTCGGCCCACGCCTGTACGTTGTCGAAATCTCGTTCGATGGCCGCCCGGTCTTGCGGAGTGCCGTTCCAGGGGATGCCCAGCTTGTTCTTCTGGCCGGTCCACGCCGCGCCTTGGTGCGTAAAGGTCATCGGCTTGTAGTAGTGGACGGTCACGATCAAGTGCTCATCGGCGGGAAGTTCCAGCTTTTTCAGATAGTCGACGCTGTTCCAGTTGGCTGGGCCGACGACCACGGCCCGATCGGGATTCGACTGTCGGATCACCGTCAAGGCTTCCCGCAGATATTGGTTCCACAACTCGGGCGTGAGTTTCTTGTTGGGCTCGTTGAGGATCTCGAACAAGACCTCGTCGGGTGCTTTCTGGTAGCGCTGGGCCAACTGCTTCCAAGTAGCCAGGAACCTTTCGTGGTTTCCTTCGGCGTCACGTCCCATCGTCTGAAACTCATGGAGATCGAGGATCACCAGCAGCTTGTTCTGGAGGCACTGCTTGACGACCCAATCCAGCGTCTCCAGCCAGTCAGCCGCCAGCCGGTTTTGGGCGTCGATCTTGCCGTCACGCCACGGATGCAGATTCACGCGAACATGGTTGAAACCTGCCTCCCGGATCAGGCGGAAGTGTTGTTCCTGGAACCGGGCCTTGTCGCGCGATTTCCAGAGTGGGTCGTAGCCAATGATATTCACGCCCCGAGCCAGATGCTTGTTCAGCTCGAAAGGGTTGTTCACGGGTTGCGCAGCGGAATGGGTAGCGAAGCAGCCAGCACTGAGGAAGACGAGCGCCAACAAAAGCCGACTTGGTCGAGGGTTCATGGGCAGCGTTCCTATCAGGGAGTGGTCCAAGGGGATGGCGAAGAATGGATCGGGACGCAGTTTATCCAGGTTACCCCGTCACCGGACAGCTCGCAACCCCCTCCCGCTGTCAGGGGACAGGTCAGGGATGGCCCTGGGAGGCTTCAGGGCGGCTTGGACGGTGATAGGGTAAAAAGAGCCTACGAAGCCCCATTAACACGCTCTAGGGCCGGTTTTCAGCCATACTTGGGCCTTCCTTGCCGAAAAGCTTGCCATCGCCGGTGCCGGACGATCTGCCCGGCTGCTTTCGACAGGCAACACGACTTTTGCGCATAAGTGTATCACGTGCCCCCCTGATACGGGCCATTCAGCCGAAAGGTTATCGCCAGGCAGTGGCATCACCCGTCGGCGGGAGCTACCATTGAGACACGGACCTTGGCTTCTCAAACCCTTGTAGGACAGGTCGCTCCGATGCCCGGCCGAACGAAGGAAACCCTCACTCCGACACCTCGCCCACTAGTCCGCCTGCGCAAGTTACTGTCGCAACGCCAGGATGGCGATGTACGTTGGTACTACCAAGTGGGAAAGCAACTCCAAGAGCTGCTTCCTGAGCGTTGGCAGCGTAACCAGCAACATCAAATGAAGCGATTGGCGGTCGAACTCAAGCTGGAGAAGTCCGCACCGCTTCTCCTGTGGTGCGCCCGGAAGTTCGCTGCCGAGTACGACGACCAAGAAGTGGAGCGACTGTGCCGCGAGGCCACCGAGGCTGGGGTATCACTTTCGCGGAACCATGTGCAGGCTCTCGTAGCGATCAAGAACCGGCAATTTCGTCGGACCATGGAGAAACAGTGCATCACGAATCACTGGACGACTCGGCAGCTTCGCCGGAAGATCCAAGAGAAGAAGGGATTCCCGCCCGAGGGCGGTGGCCACATCGACCGGCCGGAAACGCTCGATGGGGCCTTGCAGCAGTTCATGCACGAGTCGCGGGCGTGGCTACGGCGTTGCCGAAAGGTATGGTTCCAAGGGGCCGAGAAATCTTCGGAGAACGAGGTTCCCACGATCAATGCGAAGATGCCGATGGACGATCGAGAGAATGTTCGGTACCTCACCGAGCGGGCAATCCAGGATGCGGAGCAGGTGCGACGGTGGGCCATCCAGGCGAAGAAAGAACTGGAATCTCTCGCTGCGGGCAAGGCTTCTTCCACGCCACCGGCCCGAAACAGACACCGCAAGACAAAATGAGGTCCGCCATTATGCGTTACATCCCGATCATCCTTGTTTTCGCTGCGTCCTCATCAGCTTTAACGGTTGCGAAGGCGTAGAACTCGCCAACATGACGCTCGACGGCCAGAACAATCCGCTGGTCCAGCAAGGTATCACAGGCGGGAATTCCCGGCGGCTTTGGTTGCACCACCTGACCATCCGCAACCTCAAAGCCAAAACCTGGGGCCCGCACGGCATCCTCTTCTCCGGCCGCAACCCAACGATGGAAGGCGGTGTGACGGACAGCCGCATCACCGACTGCCTAATCGAAGATATCGACCCGGAGTCGAAATGGGGCGGCGGCATCCGGCTGGCTTGGGGCTCGGTGCGGAACCAGGTGGTCGGCAACGTGATCCGCAACACCGGCCGGGGCGGTATTTTCGCTGCCCAGTCAGCCGAACTGGTGATCCGCGACAACCGTGTGAGCGGCTCGGGCAAAGGTGGTCCGGGGTTGGGAATCGAGATCTGGAGTGGCTGCCCACGGTCGCTGATCGAAGACAACGCCGTCGACCATTGGCTGAGCGTGGATCGAAGCGACCAGTCGGCCGTCCGCCGCAATGTGGTCGGCGCCGACGACGGCACGCTGAAGTTTCTGGGGATCGAGATCATCGCCCGGGACATCGTGGTCACCGGCAACGCCGTCCAGCGAGGCGCGCACATCGGCCTCTCGGTTTCCAACACGCCGGTAAAGAACAACATCTACTGGGGCTATAACACGGTCCGAGATTGCCTGGTGTGGGGCGCGCAGCTCCAGGGCGAGAGCGGGGGTATCGCCCACCACTACTTCTATCGTTGTTCGTTTGAAAACACGGTGCGGGGCGACCCGCGCCGGGCGTACCAGGACAGCGGCCACGGCTTCCGCACCAACGGGGCGTGCCGGGGGTTGGTCTTCGAGCAGTGCTCGTTCCAGAACAACGGCGGCTACGGCGTGCAGCTTGGCGGGCGGGACATCGACGCCCTGGCCTTCCTCCGTTGCAAGATTACCGGTAACGGGCTGGCAGCAGTCATCGGGCCGCACAGTTATTCCGCCCTGGAATTGATCGATTGTGCGGTGTGCAGGAACAAGACCGATCAACTCCCGACAGCCAAGCCTTTCGCTGGAGCGGCGCCCACTGCCGACTTTGTCCTGCCCGCTGAAATCCATGCCGGTCAACCCGCCGTCTTTCGCTGCACCTCGCACGCGGCGGCCGGGACGATCACCGAGCGGCTCTGGGACTTCGGCGACGGCATTCCCGAAGTGACGGCTGAGCCGACGCACACGTTCGACCGGCCCGGCAGTTATCGGGTCACTCTGATCATGTGGGACGGTCAGGACCGGGGTGGCCGGGCCGAAAAGATGGTGCAAGTGTTGCCGAGCAAGAGACATCCCCAGCGTCATTGAGGTTCTCGCTCCGGGCCCTTGAAGAGGTACCCATAGCGCAGCGGTTTCCCCTCGTCCCAAGGCCGGTAGCTGTTGGCAAAGTCGATCCGCTGGCCGATACTCGGATGGCTGCCTCGCCATAACATGTACACTAGGCCTGGTCGAGGATTGCTCAAGTTCTCATCCTGCAATCGCACGAAGGCCGTCGCCGCAGCGTAGTTACTCCGCGTCAGTTCCAGCCCGAAGCGGTCCGCTTCGTGTTCCATGTAACGGCTGCACGCCAAGCCAATGGGCATCAGCACCAACGAGATCAACTGCATCAGCAACAGGATCAGCGGCAGAGAGGCCACGTCCGAGAGTTGATCGAAGCCAAAGCGATTCCTGTGCCGTATAAGCAACGCACCGCAGAGCCGGTGGACAAGATACAAGCCCACGAGGATGCCAATAAACCCGATCAGAATGCCCAGCAGGACATGGTGTAGCACGTAATGGCCCATCTCGTGGGCCATTACAAAGCGGATCTGGTCGGCATCGAGCTTGGCCAGAAGGGTGTCCCAGAGGACGATTCGCTTCGTGTCCAGAAGTCCCGTGACGTAAGCGTTGACCATTTTGGTGTCAGCGCTCTTGTCCACCTCAAAGACGTGACCACCCTCGATCCCTGCCCGCTGGGCCAGCGCGAGAATCTGGGCGTCCATCTGCTTATCCTTCATGGGGCCGAAGTGGTTGAACAGGGGAGCGATCCAGATCGGCTCGATGAGCATCACAAAGAACATCACGGGGACCGCGAGCAGGCTCGTGTACAGCCACCAGCGGCGCGGACTGCGGCGGATCAGCAGATAGGGCAGCCACAGAAGCAGACTGCCGAAGACCATGCCCACTACGAGTGCCTTGAGCGAATCGACCAGCCATTTCTGGAAGGTCTGGTTCGACAGTCCATAGGCATGCTGGCGGATGTAACCTGCATAGGCGGCCAGTGGGAAATAAAGCACGTATTCCAGCAGGCAGTAGAGGATGAAGTAGATGGCAACGATGAAGAACCATTTGCGGCCGATGCAACGGGACAAGGTGCGCATGCCTGCCGAGAGGCCGGTAAACAGGAGCATCGCGGGGATCGCCAGACTCACCAACTGTGAGACGATCCACAGCACATTCCCGCTGTAGTAATACCGCATCGCCTTCTCGGATGGTTCCGGTACCGTCACCGGCTCGGTTGCGGCCTGCTTGGCCTCGGCGGACACTGTGGCAGCGTCTCCCGGCCGCAGGCTGGTCGTTGCCTGCGCTGTACTGCCAGCAAGGCACAACAGAAAGGCCAAGCGGATCACGGAAAATCGCATCGCTCACCCTGCTTAAATGTGTTTTGGAAGGCCCTCGTGGATTCTCCACGTCGGATGGCCGTTGTCAAGGACTGCCGCATGCTGTACTTTGACGACGAGGATCTTCCCAACAGCCGCTCGCGCAGTCCAAACAGAAGTGAGGACGATGGACATCGAACGCCACAACCACCAACAAATCGAACAGCTCAACCAGCGGGGTGGCCGCACGTTGAGCATTGTGGACCTGATTCAGGCCGGGACGCTCAACGTCGAGATGGCGGCCTACGCGATGCAGGCGATGCACGAGGGGGCATCCCTGCTGACGGCGGCCCGGCCGGGCGGTGCGGGAAAGACAACCCTGATGGCCGCCCTGCTGAGTCTCCTACCGCCCGGCGTGCCGATCGTCACCGTGGACAGCTCCCGAGTGATCCGCGAGGGGTTTGGCCGCGTGGTTGCGGAACCCGCGTGCTACCTGGCCCACGAAATCGGCTCCGGCGACTGGTACGGCTACATCTGGGACCAGGACGTGGCCAACTTCTTCTCGCTGATCGACGGCCAGCGCCGTATTGCCTCTTGCCTCCATGCCGACACCATGGAAGAGTTGACCGGCATCCTTTACTCGTCGCCGCTACGGGTCGCCGGTGAAACGTTGGGGCGGGTAGGTCTGATCCTCTTCATGCACGTCGCCCCAGGCCCGCGTGGTTATCGCCGCCGGGTGGCCAGTTTCTGGGAGGCCGATGGCAACGGCAAGCACCGGCTGGTCTTTCACTGGGATGCCCAGAATGACCGCTTTGAGCCGACCGCCGAACTGCAACAACCGGCCGGACTGGAGCGTTATGAGACTTTTCTCCAGGGGTTGGTGGCTGCGGGTGAGGTCGAGATGGCAGCCGTGCGGGGAAGGGTCACAGAGTTCTACGGCCCCGGCAGATGAGCCCGTCCGAGAAAATCTGTCACGCAGCGGGAATAATTTCAGGGTGTTCAGCATCTTATCTATACAGCAGCCCGGCGACGTGTTTTTACGATTTTTCGTGAACCATTTCAGCCTGGACAGCGTCTATACGATAGAATATAAGTAGTCAGTCCGTCGTGGACTGCTAGCGTTTGAGAGAAAGGCGACCATGACTTCGACACGGCTCAGTCACGAACTGCGAAGAGGAACGGGATCATTTGCCGATCAATCGGCAAATACCCCGTCCTATCCACTGCGCTTGTGACACTGGGCCAATCTACCCGTGAAGAATACCGAAAGCCCGGTGTCACAAAGACATCGGGCTTTTTTCGTTGGGTCGGTAGCTGAGATGGTGTAGCGGCGGCCTGAAAAGCCGCAGACGAGGATTCGAGCACCTCCCGACCCACTGCGTGAAGGGTGCGCGCTAACCAGATGGTTCAACTGCGTGGAAGGTGCGCGCTGACAACGGCTCGTTCGTCTATCGGTTCGAGGACATCGCCCTTTCAAGGCGGCAAGACGGGTTCAACTCCCGTACGGGCCACTGACGGCAGAACGTAGCGAAGCCTGGGTATCGCGCCTGGTCGGGGACCAGGAGATCGGCGGTTCAAATCCGCCCGTTCTGACTGGACATGGCAGCGGGATGTAGGGTAGCGGCGAACCCGTGTGTTTTGGGAACACAAGATCGCAGGTTCGACTCCCGCCATCCCGACTGACGGTAGTCGAGGGCCGGTTGCCCAAACCCGGCTGATAACCGGGTGGCGCTGAGTTCGACTCTCAGGGCTACCACTGTACGCGAGGAGTAAAAGCATGAACGGAACTCGATGGAAACGCATACGCCAGGCCTGCATTTGGGGGTCGTGGTGTAACGGCAGCACACCGGACTTTTGATCCGGCAAGTAAGGGTTCAAGTCCCTTCGGCCCCACTGACGGCGCGTAGCTCAGTGGTGAGAGCAGGCCTCTTATAAGGGCCAGGCCGAGGGTTCGATTCCTTCCGCGCCGATTGGTTTGGCAAAGCACGGGATCAAGGTGTTAGCGGCAGCATACCTGGCTCTTAACCAGGCTGGTGACGGTTCAAGTCCGTCTGGTCCCACTGATAGGCACTGGTCGTCCAGCGGCGAGGATACCGCACCCGTAATGCGGCGACGAGGGTTCAAGTCCCTCCCGGTGCTCCTGAGTGGTTCTTTGACAATCCGGCACACGTTAGCGCGCCCATGATGTAGCGGCAGCCTGCCGCCTTGCCATGGCGGAAGTGCGGGTTCAACTCCCGCTGGGCGCTTTTCATGCAGGACGTAGGAAAGCCTGGTATTCCGCGTGCCCCGGGCGCACGAGATCGCCGGTTCAAATCCGGCCGTCCTGACTGAATGATCCGGTATCTGATAACGGTAATCGACCTGCGTGTTAAGCAGGGGATGGAGGTTCGATCCCTCCTGCCGGAGCCTTACGATTCGGAAGGTCAAGCCAACTGGCGATGGCAGCCGCCCCGAAAGCGGCCGAGCGATGAGCCTTGAGGGTTCGACTCCCCCACCTTCCGCCTTACGACGCGCCCTTGGCCGATTGGCACAAGGCATCAGCCTTCCAAGCTGAACAGGCGGGTTCGATTCCCGCAGGGCGCTCTCGGGGATCGGCTAGTGGTAGGCTTCCTGGCCTTGAACCAGGCGACGGAGGTTCGACCCCTCCTCCCCGAACTCGAAAGCAGACTGGCATGTCCCATAAGTAATCTACTGCGGGGTCATCCAACGGCAGGATGAGACGCTCTGAACGTCTTCATGTTGGTTCGATTCCAGCCCCCGCAGCTCGACAACGGAAGCCATCCGGCCCGGATGAGGAGCCTGTCTTGAAAACAGGTGGCGGCAGATCGCCGTTTGTGGGTTCGAGTCCCACGGCTTCCGCCTTCGCGGTCGTAATAACGGAAGCCATCCGAATGGTTGAGGAACCTGCTTGGAAAGCAGGCGGCGGCACGTTTGCCGCTTGTGGGTTCGAGCCCCACGGCTTCCGCTGAGAAAGACATCGGGGTCATGGTCCAACAGGACGATGTCAGCTCCGCACGCTGGAGATCCGGGTGCGACTCCCGGTGACTCCACTTGAGAAACACGGTCCCGTGGTCCAACGGCCACGACGCCTGGCCTACACCCAGGAAACGATGGTTCAATTCCGTCCGGGACCACTCTCGCCCAGGTACGCCAACGCGGCAGAGCGGCTCGGCTTAAACCCGAGCGTTTGCGGGTTCGACTCCCGTTCTGGGCACTGCGGCTCGGTAGGCAATTGGCAGACCACCTTGGCTTAGAACCAGGGATGCTGTGGGTTCGATTCCCACCTGAGCCACTGTAAACGATCATGCCCTCGTGGAGCAGCCAGGAGTGCTCGCCTGCCCGTCACGCAGGAGAACACGGGTTCAAATCCCGTCGAGGGCGCTTTCGATGAATATGGCGTGGTACGCAAATCGGCAAAGCGGCCAAGCTCAAACCTTGGTGATCTGCGGGT
>Ga0302320_10001473_pt1 | contig 56758 bp, 41 predicted proteins | sample Bog_T0_3_FD_202130 | JGI IMG/M metagenome (GOLD analysis project Ga0302320, IMG submission 202130) | Peat permafrost microbial communities from Stordalen Mire near Abisko, Sweden - Bog_T0_3 | ecosystem: Environmental > Terrestrial > Soil > Wetlands > Peat | place: Sweden: Abisko, Stordalen Mire...
GGGGTGCTCTCTATGCACAGGGCAAACCGGTGCGTGAGAGCGACGCGATAAGATAGTCCGGATGCAGAACCTCGAGGTCATCGATTCCCACGCGGGCGGCGAGCCGACTCGCGTCATCCGCGCGTGGACCCTGGCGGGCACCGCAGCGCTGTTGCTCGCGACCTTCGGCGCACTTGCGGCCGCGCAGCCCGCGGAAGAACCAGCCGGCACCGCATCCGCCGGTGCGGCATCGGCCTCTGCCGCGGAACGCTTTCGCGCGCTCTACACGCGCGAATGGGCTTGGCGCGAGGCCGAGTTCGTCGGCGAGGATGACGAGAACCGCGCGAACAAGCCCGCCGATCATCTGCCGCGCGTCGATCCCGCGAGCCAGGCGATGCGCGAACGCTATTGGTCGCTCGTGCGCAAGGACTTGGATGCGATCGACCCGAGCGCACTCGGCGCGGCGGATCGCGTCGACTATGAAGTGTATTGCGCCCAGATCGACGTGCTGCTCGCGAATCAACGCTGGAAAACCTGGCAGATGCCGTTCAACAGCGACTCGGCCTTTTGGACCAACATCGGCTTCACGGCCCGAGAACCATTCGTCGCCGTGGAGAGCTACCGTCGCTACCTCGGCCTCCTCGCCGACATCCCGCGCTACTTCGCCGAGCAGACGGCCAACATGCGCCAAGGGCTCGCACGCGGCTTCAGCGTGCCGCGCGTCACGCTCACAGGCCGCGACCAATCGATTGCCGACGTCGTCCTCGCGGACGATGAGCGGAATCTCTTGTACACGCCGTTCCTCCACATGCCTCCGAGCATTCCCGCCGCGACCCGGGCCGAGTTGCAGGCAGAAGGCTTGCGGCTCATCCACGCGTCGGTCATACCGGCTTACGCAAAGCTGCTCGCCTTCATGCGCGAAGACTATGTGCCGAAGTCACGCACGACCCTGGGCGCGTCGGCGCTGCCGGACGGGGAGGCATATTACCGCTCGCGGATCCTCGAGTTCACGACGCTGAGCACGGATCCCGACAGCATCCATGCGACGGGGCTCGGCGAGGTGGCGCGCTTGCGCGAGGAAATGCGCCGCACGATGGAGGACAGCGGCTTCAAAGGCAGTTTTCCCGAGTTCCTTGAATTCCTGCGGACCGACCCCCAATTCCACGCCAAGTCGGCCGATGAGCTCCTGATGCGGGCCGCGTGGATCGCAAAGCGCGTCGACGGCAAAATCGGCCGCTTCATCGGCGTGCTGCCCCGCAATCGTTTCGGTATCGAGCCGGTCGCGCCGGATCTCGCGCCGTTCTACACTGCCGGACGCGGCGGCAAGGATACCTATTACGTGAACACCTTTGATTTGCCGTCACGCTCGCTCTACTCGCTGCCTGCCCTCACGCTGCACGAGTCTTCGCCGGGACACTCATTGCAGATGTCGCTCGCCGCAGAGCACGAGGGCTTGCCGAACTTCCGGCGTTTTACCTATATCTCTGCGTTCGGCGAAGGCTGGGCGCTCTATGCGGAGTTTCTCGGCGTCGAGATGGGCCTTTATGAGACGCCGTACGAACATTTCGGCTATTTGAGCTACCAGATGTGGCGTGCGTGCCGGCTCGTCGTCGACACAGGCATCCACCATCTGAACTGGACGCGCGAGGCGGCGCAGGCCTACCTGCGCGACAACACCGCGCTCAGCGAGCACGAGATCGAAACCGAGGTCGATCGCTACATCGGCTGGCCGGGACAGGCGCTCTCCTACGAACTCGGCATGCTGGAGATCAAGGCGCAGCGCGCGCGCGCGGAACAGGCGCTCGGCTCCAAGTTCGACTTGAAGGCGTTTCACGACGCCGTGCTCGGCTTGGGCTCCGTACCGCTGCCGGTGCTGGATGAGCGCATCGACCGGTTCATCGCCGACGGTCGGGAGCCTGCGACGCCGGAAGGCACGCGCCGCTAGGCGTCGATCATGTCCGTCCGTCGTCGGTTCCTGAATCCGCTGTGGCTGCTGGTCTCTCTGCCGGGCTACATCGGCTTGCGGCTCGTGCCCGCGCTCATGGGTGGACCGGCGGGATACGTGGTCGGCAGCGCCTTGCTGGTCGCGGTGTGCGTGCTGATCCTGCGCTCGGTCCGGCCACGCGGCATCGAGAACCGGCGTTTGGCAGACTTCGTCGCGTGGACCGGGCTCCTCGCGATGGGCTTTTTCTCGACGGTATTCGTGCTGACGCTGCTGCGCGATCTGCTGCTGGCATTCGCCTATCTCCTCGCGCGGGGCGCACATGCGGCGCCCCACTCGATCGGCGCGGCGTTCGCGTCCAACCCGATGCTCGCGACGGACTCGGCCAGGTGGGTTCTCGGTCTCGCGATCGCGGTCACGCTGATCGGACTGCTCTTCGCGCGGCGGCCGCGGCTCGTGCGCGTCGACGTGTCCATTGCCGATCTGCCCGCGGCGTTCGCGGGGTTCACGATCGCCCAGATCAGCGACCTGCACGTCGGGCCGACGATCAAACGCGGTTTCGTCGAGCGGATCGTCACGCGCGTGAATGCCCTGAAGGCCGACGTGATCGCCGTGACCGGAGATCTCGTCGACGGCACGGTGCAGGAATTGGCGCCGCATACCGCGCCGCTCGCGGGCCTCGCGGCGCCGTCCGGCGTCTACTTCGTGACGGGCAACCACGAGTATTACTCCGGCGAGCGCGCCTGGTCGCGCGAAATCGCGCGGCTCGGCCTGCGAGTGCTCAAGAACGAACACGTGATTCTCACCCGCGATGGCGCCCGGCTGCTGCTCGCCGGAGTCACGGATTATGGTGCCCACCACTTCGACCCCGCCGAGCGCAGCGATCCCGCGGCCGCGCTGATCGGAGCTCCGGTCGGCGCCTCACCGCGGATACTGCTCGCGCACCAACCGAGTTCCGCACGAGCAGCCGCCGCGGCGGGCTTCGACCTGCAGATCTCGGGCCATACGCACGGCGGCCAGTTCTGGCCCTGGACATTCTTCGTGCGCTACTTTCAGCCCTTCACCGCGGGACTCGAGCGGCTCGGGGACTTGTGGGTTTATGTGAGCCGCGGCACCGGCTATTGGGGTCCGCCGAACCGTTTCGGTTCGCCGTCGGAGATCACCTTGCTGCGGCTCGTGCCGGGCGTGGCGTGACCGCTCCGCATCGTGCGGTCGAGACCAGAGTCGAGCACTACCCCGGCTCAAGGCTATCTTCGGATCGCACCGTCAATCAGCTCTATGCCGGGCGGGGCATGGCTGGCCCCCGTTACGGTACAGAGAGTGTCGACGATGGCAATGTCCGGGCTCAGCAGGGTAATGTGCTGAATTGTCTGATGAAGAACGCTACCCCTGTAGATTGTTGCGAAGATGTGTTCGTGCTGGGCGATAAAAGGAGCTCTCCCGACGGAAAACATGCCGATGACATTGGTGAAAACGACGTCCGGCAAGGCCTTGTCGGCGAAACCCTGTGCATCACCGCGGTTCCACGCGTCGTCTTCGGCAGCAATGAGCGCAGCAATGTCCGGCCGTGCAAGGCGGGCGCCGGTTACGTCGTGTTCCATCGTGTTTCTCCATGGGGCTTCATGTTGCCGATAATCTGAATCAAAGGCGGGGTCACTTGTCGCGGAAGGCTTTACTCACGGCGCCGTCGCGAGCCACGTCTCCCGCGCCCACTCGGCGAGCTGCAGCGCCTCGTTCCAGCGGTCCGACAGCTCGCGCCCGTCCCGGTCGGTGATCGCATAGTCCGGCGGTCCGAGTTCGCTCAGAAACACGAGCGCCGCCTCGCTGCCGGCATGGCGCGCGCGCCAAGAGACGAATCCCTCGCGCCACCACTCGCGAAACAAGGCGACCCATTTGGCGTTTCGGGGAAAATCGAGCGCGATCTGGATCTGGCCGCGCGCCGCGACACGGCCCTGGAAGGAATCCGAGCGCGCGAGCACACGGCTCACGAGCGCCTGCAGCGCCGGAGTCGGCGGACACGGCATCTCGCGATCGACGACGTAGTGGGACAGATCGGCGGCAAGGCGCATCGCAGGCACGGCCTCGAGCAACTGGACCGTCGTGTATAAATCGTTCGTGATGCAATTCCGATGGGTCTCGAACTGGATCGGCATGTCGGCGTCCGCCGCGACCTCGAGCCAGCCCTCGATGCGCGGAATCATGTCCTCGAGCTTCACGGGCATGTCCTGGCCGATCACGACGACGAAGGGCGCGCCGATCCGGTGCGCGAGCGCAAGCGCCGGCCGCAGGTCTTCGACCGACTGGGGAAAGGCGGTCAAGCCGCCCAACAACCCCGTGCGCTCGAAGTGCGGCACGGTCGCTTCGGCCTCGCCCAAGGTGAGGGCGCCCAAATCGATGGCCATGCCGTCGAATCCGGCCGCGCAAACGCGATCGAATTTCTCCGTGAGCGATGCCTCGGGCGTGACGAGGCGGTCCATGGCCCAGAGCGCCTGGTACACGAGCAAGCGCTGACTCACGTCGACGGCACTCCGGCGGAAGCATCGGGCACCGCGACGGCCGGCGCGCGCTTGTGCGGCCAGCGCTCAGCAAGCGGGGGCAAGGGTCCTTGCTTGCCGGTGACCGCCTCCGGCGTGATCGCATAGACGATCGTCTTGTGCATGCGCGGAAAGGAACCCACCTCTCGGCCCCAGGAGTCCGTCGGTGCGTACTTGCGCATGAACCGAGAGTAAAACTCCATCTTCTCGGCCGCCGCGTCGATCTCGCGAATCCGGCCGAACAGAATCACGGAGCGGTAGGAGATCGTCGTGTCGCATTCGACCGGTCCGTAAGCCCATACCTCGCCCGCCTCGTCGATCTCGAAACTCGCGCGGTCGCAGTGTCGGACGTTCGCGAGGAAATGACCCTCGAGCTTGGCGGTGTGCAGATAGACCAGGCCGCGCGCCCAGACGAATAGATTCGGCACGACGTACGGATAGCCGTCGGCGCCGATGGTGGCCGTGCGCCCGCAAAAGGCCCCCGCGAGAAACGCATCGATCTCCTCGCTGGTCATGATCTTGTCGGCGCGGCGCAATTGTCCGCGCCGCGGCGCGTCCGGCGCCGCACCCGGAGCTGCCTCGACTTCGGCTGCCTCGATCTCGGTTGCCTCCACGGGGCTGGGTAGATTCATGCGCTCACTCCAAGGACGTGAAAACCAATTTCGCGCGCTGCAAGCGCTCCAGCACGCCGGCCTTTTCGGCCGCCGTGTTCCAGTCCGGATAGGCCGCGGTCGACTCCGTGATTCGATCGATCCAGGCTGCGAAGTAGCGCGCGTCCTCCGGTGAATTCGCGCGCCGGCCCGCGATCTGCACGTAGATCGGACTCGTGCTTGCGTAAACGTAATTGTCGAGCACAGGATAGCGCGCGGCGTCCGACGATGCGCGCAGGACGCACCAACCGCTCGTCCGCGGTGCGAGCGTGCCGCGGAACTCGCCGTGATCGATCGGCTTGCCCTTGACGAGAGCGGCGGCGACGCGCCCATTGCAGACGAGATCCAGATGGTCGACCGTCACGATCGAGTCCAGGCGCGCCACGTAAGGCAAGGAACGCGGCGCCGAGGCGAACTGCAACGTATCTCCAAGCTCGGCCGTCCCGAGCGTGAGACCCAGCAGCGGCCCGTTGGTCGCGAAGGTTCGCCCGCCCTTCAGGGCCTCGAGAAATCCTGCCGGTGTCGTCGCGCCATCCGGGATTCTCGCGAATACGCGGTTCATGCCGACCGGCCCGCGCAAGGACGCGAAGTTCGCCATGGCATCCGTACCCCCGGCCGCCGGAATGCGAAACCCGAGATCGAGCAGACGATACCAGACGTCGGCCGTGGCGCGGTGATCACTGAACCCGAGGATCTCCATGTAATCGACCTTGCCGAGCGCGACGTCGACCGGCAACTCGTTCGTAAGCGTCTGGTGCGGCACGGCGAGAGGCTCGGGCGGATCGTCGAACGGATGGACGTAGCCGACGAGGGCGCCGCGCGCGTGCGCGAGATCGGCGACGTCGGCATTCATCGGATACAGGCTCGCCGCCGCCGTGCCCGGATAGCCCGCATACCCCGGCAGCAAAATCGTGTCGTGAATGTCGAGCAGGCCGAGATGGCCCCAATAGCTCGTGTGGAATTCCTGGCCATGGACGACGAGCGCATCCGGCAGGGAGTCCGGATCGAGACCGGCGCCGGAATGGACGATGTCCGGGAAGCGCTGTTCTTTGTTGACGATCAGCGCATTGACGATATCGAGGCCTTCGGCCTCGGCCTGCGCGGCGAGATGCGCAGGCGTATTCCGATACACTCCGCCGTAGTTCATGTGCACGTGCACGTCGCTGCTGACCCAGTGGCCGGCGGCGGGAACCGTGAAGCGGCCGTCGTCGACGTTCACGTCGAGCGCCGCGTCCCCTTGCGAGGGGATGGTGAGTTCGCGCCGCTCGAAACGGCGCGTGAACCCGCGCAGGATGTCGATGCGCACCGGGCCCGCCGGAACTTCGATCGATACAGAACCTCGCGCGTGGAAATAATGGGCTTCGAACGGGGCTCGCGCCCGCTCGATACCGTCGTCCGCATGGACCCAGGCTGCGTCCGGCGCATACGATCGCCCTGCCGCGTCGGTGACGCCGATCCGGGCCGACGCCGGCTTGCCCGCCGCGTCGTGGAGGGTGATCTGCACCCGGCCCATCGCCTGCAGGTAGTGGCGCTCGGTCGCCGCGAGCGGTCGCGGATCGGCCCCCGGAAAGCCCATGACCTCGATCTGCGTTGTCCCGGTGCGATTCGAGATGAATGCGATCCGGGCCCCGTCGGGCGACCAGCGCGGATTCGTCTGATCCCAATCGCCGTAAGTAATCGGAAACGCGTCGCCGCCGTTGCTCGGCAGAACCCAGAGGTTGTGCCACGGTCGCCCCGTGTACGAGCTGAACACGAGGCGCGAGCCATCGGGCGCGAACTCGGGGCGCGGCTTCCAGTTCGTCTCCTCGTAATGGATCTCGCGCGCCGTCGGCGCCAGGGGGGCGCCCGCCGCGAGGGACGCGGCGTCCGCCTGCGCGGAGGTACGCCACAGACCCCCGGTTCCGTAAATGTGGCCACGGTTCGAGACAAAGAGAATTTCCCGGCCATCGGGGGCCCAGGTAGGGTTGATCTCATGATCGTAGGCGCTGTAATAGTAGCGCGGCAGGTCGCTGCGGCTCTCGCCCGTGAGGCGCACGGGAGCGCCCAAGACGCCGGCATCGAACGGCGCGACGAACACGTGAAAGCGCCGCTTGAACTGGGTCGACGTGAAGACGATGCGCCTGCCGTCCGGCGAGAAGCGCGGCTCGACGTTGACCGCCCCATTGCTCGTCAGCGCCCGCGTCGTGCCGCTCGCGAGGTCGAGCACCGCGAGTTCGAGCGCGCTGCCGCGATACGTGGTAAAGACGACCCAACGGCCGTCGGGTGAACAATCGGGCTGATAGTCGTAGCTCGAGCCGGCAGTGAGCTGCCGGGCGATGCCGCTCGCGACGTCCTGGCGCCACAGCGATCCCGCCATGGAGTAGATGAGCGAGCGCGAATCCGGCAACCACGCGAGGCTCGACGGACCGCTCGTGAGCTGCGGCAGGAACATCTCCCGATAGTAGTAGGGATGCGGCAGATCGATCTGACCGAGCACCGGTTCACGTGCGGCGAACGCGGCGGCCGCGAGGGTCATGCCCGCCGCGAGCATGACCCCGCAAATGGCGCTCGCTTTCAGAACTTCTGGCCGAACTTGAGTGCGATAGTGCGCGGCTGGGCCGGAATCGCATAGGCTTGAGTGTCGACCGCGGGATTTGTCTGCACGAAGCGCGTGAGCTGCGCGCGCCGGTCGACCACGTTGGTCACGATCAGTTGAACCATGGTCGTGTCCAGATGGGCGCCCAGCGCGAGATCGATGAGTCCGTATGCAGGCTGCATGCCGACGATCTTGGCTTCGTCGACGCGCAGCAGCGGCGAAGTCTGTGTCTGGTAGATCACCGAGGCCTGACCGAACGGCTCCCAACCGCAGATTTCGCTGAAGGTATAGCGCGCGACCACATTGCCCTTGAATTTCGGCGTCACGGGCAGATTCGTCCCGGAGGGCGCCTGGGGACCGACCAAGGTCGCGCCGTCGGGGTCGCTCGTGACGAGGTTCGGGCAGGTATGGCTCGGCGTGCCGCAGTAATCCGAGGTTAACCGCGGATCGAGAAACGAAAAACTCGTGCTCAAGTTGAACTGGCCCGTAACCGCCCATTCGAGTTCGTTCTCGATACCCTTGATGCGCGCATTGCCGGCGTTCTCGATGATGTTCAAGCTGCTGGGGCCCAAGAACGAAAATTGGAAATTCTTCCAGTCTTCCCAGAATGCCGCGCCATTCCACCGAAGATGGTGGTTGAACCATGTCGTCTTCCAGCCGATTTCGTAGTTCGTCAAATACTCCTGGCCGTAGGGCCCGATGCCTTTTTCGGCCGTGCGATTGACCCCGCCGGGCCGAAACCCCTTGGAGTAGGTCGTATAAACCATGTGGTCAGGATCGATCTTGTAGGTCAGATTCAGCCTCGGTACCGTGCCGCTGCTGGCCACCGTCTTGTCCAGATTGGTGCAGGGCGCATAAGGAGTCGACGGCGGTCCAAAACACTGGGACTGGCCCGTGGTGGAACTGTAGTTCGCCGAATAGCCATAGAACCCTTCGAGCGAATTGTCGTACCTGAAATAGCGCAAGCCGCCGTTCAAGGACCATTGGGAGTCGATGTCCCAGCTCGCATTGACGAAAAGCGCCTTGTCGCGATCGACGCGCTGCTGGTCGGTGAGCCAGATCGTGTTGACGAGGCCCGGAATGCTCAAGCTGTTCGCGAATCCGTTCGGGTTGTCGCCGAGCGCCGGGTTGCCATACGCATTGGTGAAGCCGTAACCCGGCATCGTGTACTGCTCCCAGATATCGTGTAGCTGGCGCTGCAAGAATCCGCCGAAGGTTGCCTTGACGGGCAGATCCTTCGGCGTGCTCAAGCGCAGTTCATGGCTCCACTTCTCGAAGTAGCCCTTCGTGATCACCAGTTCCTGGGGCATGATCGGAAGGCCGTTGTTGCCGGTCCAGAAAGCTCCCGAGCCGAAATACCGGTCGTAGAACTCCGAATAATCCGAGTAATCTGCGATCGAATGCGTGTCGCGCTTCATGTAGGCACCGGCATAGGTCAGGTCGAAATTGCTGATCTTGCCGTTCACCGTGAGGGCGGACTGCATGAACGAGTCTTGGGAGTTTTCCGGCCCGAAATGTGTGACTTCGAGATCGCCCACGGCGGGATCGTAGCCGAAGAAGCCGTTCGTGCTGAGCGTTTGACCCATGACGGTCGGCGTCACGGTCCAGTCGTCGGGTAAATCGAGCTTGAGGGCGGCGCGTCCGCCGCGTGTCTCCACCGTGTTGTAGTCGCTCTGCACATAGGCCGCGTTGCTGATCGCGCCGGCACCGACGATCCCCGTCGACGGACAGGCCGAGCCCGGCCGACCCGACCACGACGGGAACGTGCGGATGCCGTTCTGAATGCAGGCACTGGCGTTGGTGCCGGCGACGTTGCTGATGTACCCCGCATCCTTTTCATCCCAGCCGACGAGGCGGATCGCCGCGATCGGCGAGAGCGGAACGTTCACGAAACCCTCGACCTCGTAGCCCGTACCGCCGTGATCGACGCGGTTGACGTCGACGTCGTAGCCCGCCGAAAATTTCGTTGCGTCGGGTTTGTTCGTGAGGATGCGCACGGTCCCGGCTTCGGAACTCGCGCCGTACAGAGTCCCTTGCGGTCCCTCGAGCACCTCGATGCGCTCGATGTCGTAGATATGCACGTCGGGCGTGCCATCGATCGTCGTCACCGGCTGTTCGTCGAGATAAACGCCGACGCTCGGCTGGGGTCCCGAATGATTGCCGTCGCCGCCGCTGACGACACCGCGCATGTACACGTGGGCGGAGCCCGGCTGGCCGTTGCCGCCCTGGCCCTGGCCACGGACGTAGGAGACGCTCGGACTGTACTTGACGTAATCGTCGAGATTCGTGATGTGGAGCTGATCGAGCTTGGCGCCGTCGAGCACCTCGATGCTGATCGGCACGTCCTGGAGGTTCTCGCTGCGTTTTTGGGCAGTGACGACGATCTCGCCGAGAGCGCCCTCGTCGGCGTCGGCGGCGTACGCCGCTTGCATGCAAGCCAACAGCATCGAGGCGGCCGGCATGCCGACCCTTCGCAACATCGGGCGAACCCTCGCCGGGCGCCCGGGCGCGGCGGTGTTCTGCGGGGCGCCCGTTCCAAGCGACTGCCGTCTCAATTTCCGTTGTCGACTTCGCGTCATTCCATCATCCCCTCATTTGAATTAATGCATGGGCCTCAATCGTCCCGATCCTACAGAAGCGGGGGCGCCTGCGGGTAAGCATCGAGTACCGGACCGAGTGCCGCCTGCAGCGGTCCCAACCAGGTTTCGTAGTGTCGCCATTGATCGAGACCGTCGCGAAAGATCGGTCGGCGCACCTGCTCGGAGCTCGCCGTGCGCACCGCTCGCGCATTCTCGTGGAACGCGAGGCACTGCGGCTCGAACGGGAGTCCGCAGTGATCGAGGAGTTGCACGACCTCGGCCTCGGTGTTATCGATCAGCGACTCGTAGAACACGCGATGCACCCGACCGGGCAGCACCGCATCGAAATGCGCCATCAGGGCGACGTAGTCGGCGTAGTAGCGTCCCAGGTCGGCGAGCGCATAGGAGAAATTCTGACCGCGCGCGAAATGCTGCTTGAATGCCGAGAACCCGCAGCCGAGCGGATGGCGGCGCGCGTCGATGATGCGAGCGTTGGGCAGAATCAGCTGGATCAAGCCGACGTAGAGGCAATTGTTCGGCATCTTGTCGATGAAGAACGGTGCGGCGGTCCTGCGCTGCAGCCGGGTTTCGGCAAGATAGCGTTCGCCGAGTCCGCGGCGCTGCGCCGGGGTGAGCGCCGCGACGGCGTCGAGAAAGCCGGCCGATTCGCCTTCCGCGCCGGCTCCCGCCGACGCGAGCTCCCGCGCCAGCATCGGCAGATTCGGCAGCTCCATCGTGCCCTCGACCTGCGAGTGGCTGGCGAGAATCTGCTCGAGCAGCGTCGAGCCGGCGCGCGGCAGGCCGACGATGAAAATCGGATCCGCCGCACGCGCGCCGCCCGGCGTGCGCGCGCCGAAGAACTCGGTCGTGAACAGCGCCCGCGACCGCCGCACGAAGTCCGTGTGCGCGTCGGCATCGTAAGGCTGCAGGCGCCGACGCACCGAATTTCCCTCGGCATAATGAGAGAAGGATTCGGCGTAGACGCCCTCGTCCTCGAGCGCCTTGCCGAGCGCGAACTCGAAATGCAAGCGGTCCTCCTCCTTCAGCCTCTCGTTCGCGAGCGCGGCACGCATCGCCGCCACGTCGGCCGGCGCGAAGCGCAGCGTCTTCAAATTCGCGAGGCTCCAATAGGCCTCCCCGAGCAGGGGTTCGAGCGCAATCGCGCGCCGATACGCCGCGATGCTGTCCGTGCCGCGACCCGCCGTCTTGAGGGCGTGTCCATAACTCATCCAGACGCGCGCCTGGCCCGGAAAATCGGCGAGCACCCGCTCGTAGACGGCGATCGAGCCGTCGTAATCGCCGAGCTGCGCAAGGATCGCGGCCTGCAGGTTGCGGTAGCCCGGGTTGCGCGGCGCCTTGCTGAGCAGCCGCTCGATCTGCGGCAGGGCCTCCGCCGACTTCGATTGCCGTTGCAGCACGACCGCGTAGTTGTGGCGAGCGGCATCGAAGCTCGGCGCGAGCTCAAGGCAGCGTTCGAGCAGCGTCTGCGCGTCCGCATAGCGCCGCAGGCGCGCCGCGACCTCAGCCAGCATCCGCAAGGCCGCGACATCCGACGAATGCGTCGCCAGGTGCGCGCGCAAGCGCGCATCGGCGCGCGGCAGATCGTTGGCGACCAGCGCCGCCGCCGCCTCGAGGAGCCGCGGATCCTTCGTGGCGGCCTGCAGGTAATGCGCGCGCGCGGCATCGGCGCGCGCGCCGTCGCCGCGAGCGTCGAACTGCTCGGCGAGCAGGCGCCAGGCTTCGGCCGAATCGGGTTTCAAGCGCAGGGCAGTTTGCAGCGCGGCGATTGCCGCCTCCGGCGCGCCCGCCTCGGCGCGGGCTGCCGCCAATTCGAGCTGCACGGGTAAGGATCGCGGCTGCGCCTGCGCGAGATCCTCCAAGATCCCGATCGCGGACGCCGTGTCGCCGGTGAGGCGCCGCGCCGCCCCGAGCACCAAGAGCGCGTGCGGATGCCCCGGCACCGATGCCAGGATCTCCTCGGCCTGCTCGGCGGCCAGCCGCGCGTCCTTCTGCAGCAACTGCGTCGCGTGGAACAGCGCCACGTCGAGCGTCCCCACGTTTGCGGCGGCACTGCTCAAAGGAACATCCTGCGCATCCCCAATGAATCGTTATGGCCTTATGAGAATCCCCCGGGAGCGAATTGTCAATCGGCGCCCCACCCCCCGGGACGAGCCCAGAGCGCCGTCGCGCGCGCTGCCGGCGCTCATTCGAAGGAATACGTCAGCGAAACACCGATCGTACGCGGGCGAATCACGTAGGCCTCGCGATACTGGGGGTAGAGATTGGCGTTCTTGAGCACGGGTCCCGCGACTGAAATGCCCTGCTCGTTCGTGGCATTGTTGACGTACAGGCGCGTGCGCAAATGCGCGCCGAACGCGAGGGCCGCCGATCCGCCCATGGTCGTGAAGCCGCCGAGTTGCTGATAGCCCGCGGCCGTTGCATTGATTTGGGTGGTCACGTCGCTCTTGTACGAAGCGTCGGCACGGGCCTCGAGCGCGACATCCGGGGTGAGGGTACGCGTGTAGCCGAGGCTCGCATTGAGCGTTTGCTTCGGCACGTACGGCAGCCGGTCGCCGTCATGGGCGCTCAAGATCGTGACGCCGCGGTCGAGAATCGTGAAGTCGCTGGAGACCTTGGCGTCCGTGTAGCCATAGCCGAGTGTTGCCGACCAGCCTGCGCCGAGCCGGCCCTCCAGTTCGAGCTCCAGTCCCTGGCTGGTCGCCGTGCCGCCGTTCGCGACATAGGCGCTGTCGCTGAAGTCGAACAGCTGGATCTGGATGTCCTGCCAGCGCATCCGGTAGAGCGCGCCGCTGAAGCGCAGCCAGTTGTCGGCCGTGCCTTTCAAGCCCATCTCGTAGTTCTTGACCGTATCCGGCCGGAACGATGCCGTCGAGGGCGAATCGCAGAACGCGCACGTGCCGATCGCGCTCGCGTTCGCGCCGCCGTGGCGAAACCCTTCCGAATAGGTCGCGTAGGCTCGGAGAGTGTCCGAGAGGGCATAGCCGGTGTTGAGCTTGAACAGGTGGTTGTGAAATTTCTGGTCGCCGGAGGCGATCGTCGTGCCGAAGGCATCGGTGGCGTTCGCCGGCGGCGGCAGCGTCGAGAAGAACGGGCCGCCATAGGGGATGGTCTGGTACAGACTCTGCGAGACATCCTGCCAGAACACGCGCGCACCGCCCGTGACCTGCCACTTCGCCGTCGCATGCCAGGTCAACTCGCCGTACAGGGCACGATCCAGAAATCCGGAGTTCCGCGCGTAGGTGTAATTCGTGTCGAGCGGCGAGAGCCGGCTCGGCGGCGTGCCGCCGTTGTACTGGCTGATATAGTCGTCGAAATTGGCGAAGTTCGTACCGAGCTGCTGATTGACTGCGTTCGCGGAACCCGGCAGGGCCGACCAGGCCGCGAACCCCGGGATCGTCTCGTACTGGAAGAGGTCGTTATTCTCGTGCCGGAAGAAGCCGCCGACCTCATAGTCGAGCGCGTGGCCCTCCTTCGACACGAGGCGCAGTTCCTGCACGAGCGAATCGTCCGTATAGCCGGTGATGAATTCCGTGGTCGCGCGCGGATAGCTGCCGTAATAGAGAGGGCTCAAAGCGTTGAAATTGAGCAAGAACGGCGATTCGTCGTAGTTGCTGTGGTCGGTGTTCCGCGCATACGAACTCGACGAGGTCACCGTCGCGAAGCCGATATCCGCCGTCAGCGTCAGAGCCCCCAAATCGACGATCCGGTGATCGGGCGCGATCGGAATGAAGACGTCATCGACGTAGCTCTGACCCTGAGTCTCGCGCGAGAACGCGTTCGAATGATCGTCCTGGCGTTCGTAGGAAAGATATGCGTCGAAGTGCGGCGTCACGTGCCACAAGAGCGCCGCGCGCGCGTACATCGACTGGGCCGAGTCGATGGCGCGCAGCGATTGCGTGGCGAAATCGCTCGACAGCGGAGTCGCCGGTTCGGCGAGCACGGGCTGCGCGTTCGGGCCGAACACGACGGCATCGTGAGCATCGATGAAACCCGCAATCTTCTTGTAGCCCGCGTTGACTCGCAGTGCCGCCGTCTCGGATAGCGGGGCATTGAGGATGCCGCTGAAATCATAGGAGCCGTTCGCGGCGTGGCTCGTCGAGGAAGCATCCGCCGAGAACTCGGCGGTGACCTTGCCGGGATCGGGTTGGTTGTGGATGATCCGGATCGTCCCCGCGACCGCCCCGGAGCCATAGAGCGTGCCCTGCGGACCGCGCAGCACCTCGACCCGCTGGATGTCGGCCAGGTTCAGGTTCACGAACATCGGAACCTCGTCGACGTAGGTCGACACGAGCGGTACGCTCTCCCAGGGCAGGTAGGCCGCTCCGCCCGGATCGTTCGCATTGAGACCGCGGATCACGATGTTGCTGTTGCTGCTGCTCGCGCGCGGCCCCAAATCGGGGATGTTGACGCCCGGCAGGAGGCGCGCGATGTCCGAGAGGCTCGTGACGCCGGCAGCAGCCAGCTCGTGTCCCGAAACCGCGGAGATGTTGTACGGCACATCGATGAGGTTCTGTTCGCGGCGGTTCGCCGTCACGACGATCTCCTGCAGAGCCTCGCTCGACTCATCGGCCGGGGCGGCGCACGGGACGCCGAGTGCGAGCGCGATCGCGATGGCGCGACGTAGGTGCTTGTCTCTCACGAAATCTCCTTGGAGGTGTGCAGGTTGGCCGCGGCGGCTGGACTCAGCGGGGTACGAGTGCGTCGGCCGGGCACCCGGGAACCCGAAGGCCGCGCAGGTATTCGCCGGTCAATTCGCGGAGGCGTGTCCGGCCAAAACTCGGGTAATGTCCGCCGTGGACGACGCGCGCCGGCAACTCGGCGAGCTTCGCCATGGTCTCGGCGTAGTCGGCGCGGTTGGAGTGATACGCGTCGTCGACGAGCGGGCCGTCGTAGACCGCGTCGCCGGAGAGCAGCACGCCGCTTGCCGCCTCCCAGAGGGCGATCGACCCCGGCGAATGACCCGGCGCATGCATCACCTCGAAATGCCGGTCGCCGAGGTCGATGACGTCGCCGGCCTCGAGCACGCGGGTCGCGGGCGCCGGCCGCACGGCATAGGCAGACTCGGCGAAACCATCGGGCGGCAGTCGAGAGAACATGGCGAGCGTCGCGTAGCGGGACGCGAGCGTGGCCTCGTTCGTGGGAGCCGCGAGGATGGCCGCCTCGCTCGCATGGCAGGCCCGATCCGGAAACTCGTGATGATTGCCGATATGATCGAAATGCGCATGGCTGGCCACCGCGAGCAGCGGCGTGTCCCGCAGCCACGGCAACTGTCCGGCGAGACTCACGACGCCCAGCCCCGAGTCGAACAGCAGACAGCCCGCGCGGCCGCGCACATGCCAGATGTTGCAGCGATAAAACACCTCGATAAAAGGCTCGTAGATCTGGGTTACGCCGTCGCCGTGCTCGCTGACGGCGTACCAGGACTCGCGCGTCGCATTCGGCGCCTCCGCTCTCGTCATTGTGCACCCGCCTGCGCGCGCTCACCGCGCACGACGATCGGCGCGACCGGCAAATCGCGGCACGGCACGCCGCGAGGACCGCGCGGTCCGAAGACGGCCCGCGGCTCCGGGAAAACGCCGAGCAACAAGGGGTAGAGGATCGCGGGCAGGACGAGCGCGGCGAGCAGCGACAAGTCGAGATCACCCGCGATCCGGCCGAGCCAGCCGACGAAATGCCCGGGCATGTTGACCATCGGCAGTGCGATCCCCGCGGAGATGACCCAGGCGGTCATGCCTTGCAGATTCCATCCGCCGAAAAACCAGTAAGCGCCGCCCTGCTGGCCGCGATTGAACACCTGCATCGCTTCAGGCAGGTACCAACCGCGTCTGACGAAAAATCCAATCATCAAGATGACCATCCACGGCGACGTCGTGACGACGATCAGGGACACGAAGGTGGTGATCGCATCGACGAGATTGAAGCCGAAGCGGCCGACGAAAATGAGCGCCGTGGCGACGAGGCCGATGAGCAGCGTCGCGCGCGCACGTGTCAACCGCGGGAACACGCTGGAGAAATCGAGGCCCGTGCCGTACAGCGAGGTCGTGCCCGTCGACATGCCGCTCAACACGGCGAGAATCAGCAGCGGAATGCAGAAAGCGCGCGGCGCGATCGCAATCAGGCCGCCCGTGTAGTCGACCTCGTCGAGGAAGTGCGGCGCCTGCCGGGCGATGATCGACGTCGTGACGAGTCCGAACGTGAACGGCAGCAGGCTCAGCAGCTGGGCCGCGATGGAGGCGAGCATCAGGCGCCGAGCGCTCGTCCGTCGCGGCAGATACCGCGACCAGTCGCCGAGAAAGGCGCCGAAGGAGATCGGATTCGCGAGCACCACGAGAAAAGCCCCGATGAACGGCGGCCAAAAGCGCGCCTCGCCCCAGCCGTAGCCTGACCCCGCAAAATGCGGATCGAACGCCGGGAAGAACGCCGCGAACCCGACGAGGAACAGCAGCGTTGCCGCGCTGACCGCGATCTTGCTGACCAGCAGCATGAGCTTGAAGCCGTACAGCGCGACGATCAGCACCGCGAACGCGAACACCGCGTAGGCGATGCCGAATGCGGCCTCCGTGGGCCGGGTGCCGACGAGTCGCTGGGCGGCGCCGACCACGGCGTCGCCGCTCGCCCAGACACTGATCGAAAAGAACGCGATCGCGGTGAGCAGGCTCAGAAACGAGCCGACGATGCGTCCGACGACACCGAAGTGGGCGCTCGAGGAGACCGCATTGTTCGTGCCGGTCAAGGGGCCGAAGAGCGCCATGGGCGCGAGGATCAGGGCGCCGACGGCGACGCCCAGCACGGACGCAGCGAGCGCCTGGAAGAATGTCAACCCGAAGATGATGGGGAACGCGCCGAGAACCGCGGTCGCCAGAGAGTTGGATCCACCCCATTCGATGCGCAGAAAATCGAAAATCGACGCCGTCCGATCCGCATCGGGAATCGATTCGATGCCGTGCCGCTCGATGACTTCGTTCACGCTTGCACGGCTCTTCGCATGGCTGTTAATCGAATTAACCAAAACGGCAAGTTAGCGCCTGCACCCCTGGGTTTGCAAGCGCGCGGCCGCCATGCACGCAGATGGAGCGCGACGCTCGCCGTCGGCCCGCTGAACGCACCAAAATGAGGATCCGGTGCGACGCCGCCATTGCGTCGGGGGCGATCAGGCACGTGCGAGCCCGCAAGCATCCGTTCGAGACCGAGTCAGGCGCTCGCCGCATCCAACTCGGCGCGCAGCGCCGGACTCAATTCGAGCGTGGCCGCGGCGAGAATCTGATCGAGCTGTGCGACCGTGGTCGCGCTCGCGATCGGCGCCGTAACGGCCGGCCGCCCGATCAACCAGGCAAGCGCGACGGCCGCGGGCGTCGCCGCCGTCTCCTTGGCCGCCCGGTCGAGCGCATCCAAAATGCGCAGTCCGCGGACGTCGAGATATTTCTTGATGCCGGCGCCGCGCGGACTCTTGCCGAGATCGGCGGCGCTGCGATACTTGCCGCTGAGGAATCCGGACGCGAGCGCGTAATAGCAAATCACGCCCACGCCTTCCCGCAGGCACAGGCCGGCGTACTTGGCTTCGAAATCGGCGCGATCGTACAAGTTGTAGTGCGGCTGCAGCGTCTCGTAGCGGGGCAGTTTCAGGCGCGCGCTCACCGCAAGCGCCTGCTCGAATCGCTCCGGCGAGTAATTCGACGCACCGATTGCCCGCACTCGCCCCGATTCGACGAGTTTGGCGAAGGCGCCGAGCGTTTCCTCCAGCGGCGTCGTCTGATCGTCCATGTGGGCTTGGTACAGATCGATATAGTCGGTCTGCAGACGCCGCAGTGAGTCCTCGACCGCCCGCCCGATGTAAGCGGCCGACAGGCCCTTGCGCTCGTTGCCCAAATCCATGCCGAGCTTCGTCGCGATGATCACCCGGTCGCGCTTGCCGCTTTGCTTCAGCCACCGGCCGATGATCGTTTCGGATTCGCCGCCGATGTGGCCGGGCACCCAGCGCGAGTAGATGTCGGCCGTGTCGATCAGATTGAAGCCGGCCTCGACGAAGCGGTCGAGCAGCCGAAATGACGTTGCCTCGTCGGCAGTCCAGCCGAACACGTTGCCGCCGAAGGCGAGCGGCGCGATCTCGAGAGGCGAGCGGCCAAGGACGCGATTTTTCATGCGGTCTCCTCGAGGATTCGGTTTACATCGGCTTGAACAGATGCGCGTAGAGCCGGCTCACGGGCAGCATGTCGGTCCGATCGCGTAGTTTCAAGCGGATCTTACCCGCATCGTCGCGCACGGCGGCGGCGATGGCACCGACGCGGACCACGGTGCCGCGGTGAACCTGCCAGAAATTCTGCGCATCCAACTGCGCGAGCAACTGCCGCAGAGACATCCGAATCACGTAGTCCCGCGCGGCGGTTACGACTTGAATGTACTTGTCCGCGGCGGCGAAGTACAAGACATCGGCGATCGGCACGAAATGCAGCGTATTGCCGATGCTGGCCTGAATGACCGCTAGAGGCGCCGGCGCGGCGTCCGGTTTGTGCCGCTCCGCGAGCAGCATGCGCAGTTGCAGCAAAGTCGCTTCCATCGCGGCAGCCGCGGCCGCCTGCCGATCCGCGGGCACGCGCGTAGCCGGATCTTGGGCGTCGCGCCGAGCCGCAAGGGCCGCCCGCAAACGCTTGCAACAGCGTTCGAGCCGTTCGGTCGTCAGCGGTTTCAGAACATAGTCGACCGCGGCTTGCTCGAAGGCCTCGACCGCATACTCGTCGTAGGCGGTCACGAACACGAGCAGCGGCGGCGCCAGTGTGTCCTCCCACTCCTCCACCAGCGCCTGCGCGACCTCGATACCGCTCATGCCCGGCATCCGAATGTCCAAGAACAGCACGTCGGGTCGCAGCTCGAGCGCCGCTTCGAGTGCGGCCGCGCCGTCCCGGACGTTCGCGACGACGCTGAGTTCGGGCCACAAAGACGCGAGTTCGGCGGCAAGGTTTGCCGCGAGCAGCGGCTCGTCTTCGGCAATCAACGCGCTTGAAAACGGACCGGCCGCGGACGCCCCGCGCGCGCCGTCGCTCTCCTCGGCCCCGCCGTCTTTGCGCTGAATCATGGCGGTGTCGCCGGCAGGCGAATCACGGCGAGCGTGCCGCCGCCGCTATCCGGTGCGGCAAGCAGGCAGAGCGACGCGCGGGACCCATAGAGGGTGTCGAGTCGCTCGCGGACTTGTGCGAGCCCGAATGCTTCCGGATGCAGCGGCGCATCGCTCAACCCTGAGCCGGTGTCGCGCACGGAGAGCACGAGATCGTCGTCTTCGCGGCGGGCGCGCACCGCGATCATGCCGCCGGCGACCGACGGTTCGAGTCCGTGCTTGACGCTGTTCTCGACGAGCGGCTGCAACAACAGTGGCGGAACCCTGAGGTCCGCCAAGGCGTCCGGAAGATCGAACTCCAGCCGCAAACGCTCGCCCATCCGGATCGCGATCAGCGCGAGGTAATCGGCGATGCGCGCGAATTCGGCGCGCAGGGACTGCTGATCGCTGCGCGAACCGCTTTGTGTCGCCCGCAGAAACGCGATCAAGTGATCCAGCATGTGCTGCGCCTGGATCGGATCGACACCGATCAGGACGCGCAGGTTCGCGAGCGTATTGAACAGCATGTGCGGCTCGAGCTGCGACTCGAGCAGTTTGAGGCGGCTCTCGGCCGCCTGGCGCAGGGCCGCCTGCGCGCTCGCCTCGCGCGCGGCGAGCGCGCCGCGGGTATAAAAGAAGTACGTCAGTGCCACGGCCGGTACGAGCACGGCCGACAGCAAGGACAGGGCGTCGCGCAGCGATCGCACGTCGAGCAGCCGCGCGGAGCGTTCGCCCGTGATCAGATCGCCGCTGAGGTTGCCGCCCGTGAAACCGATCGCGCTGCCGATGACGATCACGACGATCATCCACGGCCAGCCGGGCCAGTCCCGCGCGTCGGCGTCGACCCCCGGCGGCACTCCACGATGCAGCCACCTAGCCACGGCGACGCGGCCGAAGTCCATGCTCAACCAGCACAGAATCGACGTCGCGACGGAGTAGACGAGCGTCACCCAAACGTGCTGATCCCGCAAGACGGCAAGCGCAATGCCAAATACGACGCCGAAGGCGACGCTATTGAGCCCGCGCATGGCATAGCGCGCCTGCGGCGGCGGCCGGCCTCGATCCTTCACGATGTCCTGCACCTCGGCATCGACAGAGTATTACTCAACTGGAGGATTGCTCAACTTGAATCGGGCTCAAATTGCGGCGCCGGCCGTCGTCTCTCGGCCGCCGGGCGGCGCGGCGATGCGGCGCAGCGACGCTGAGCGCACCCAAAAACATCCGGCGAAGAGCCCGTACACGCATTGCGAGCCCAGCGACAATGCCAGGGTCTGCGCGATTTCGGGACGGATCGAGCCGAGCACGCCCATGCAATACCTGAGAACGAAGAGGCCGAGGATCAGCCCGAGCGGCACCCGGCTGCCGGGCACGTACAGCCTGGCGGTGTCGCTCGACCACCGGGCGCCGCGTACGGCGAGCGCACGGCGCGCGAACAGGAGGACCGCGGCGAAGCCCAAACTCCAGGCGGCGAGGGCTGTGCCGCCGGCGGCACCCGGCCGCAAGACGCCCGCAAAGGACAGGCCGACGAAGACGAGCGGCAACAAGGTCACGCGTGCACGGCTCGTCTCCCGGTCGCGGGTTTGTGCGAAGCCGAGCGCAGCGAGTCCGGCGAATACGGCCCAAACCCACACCGGTGTATGCAGCAGGATATCGATGACCATCGGGGCGCTCCTCAGAATTCGTTGCGGGACGAGGCGCGCATGGCGCCGAGGTCGGGACTCTGCGCCGCGCCGAGAGGACTCGCGAAGGGTTTGCGACCGGCCGGCACAGGGCGGCGCGAACCGCCGGATTGCCGGGTCGAATGGACTGGCGTGCCGCCGGCCGGCTCCGGGCGGCGCCCGATCAAATGACGTGGGTGCGCATCAACTCCACCGCGTGGTTCGCGGCGCGGGCCGTCAATGCCATGTAGGTCAGCGACGGATTGACGGTCCCGGTGGAACCCATCGCCGCACCGTCGGTGATGAACAGGTTGGCAACATCGTGGCTCTGATTGAACCCGTTGAGCACGGAGGTCCTGGGGTCGCGGCCCATTCGCGCCCCACCCATCTCGTGGACCGATCCGCCGGGCGCGCCGAGCTGGTCGGTACTCATCATGATCTCCGCGTCCATGAGGCCGACCATCCGCAGCGCTTCCTGATGCGCGTGACGAATCAACGTGCGCTCGTTGGCGGAGAAATTGAAATCGATGCGGACCTGTTTCAGGCCGTACTTGTCGACCTTGGAATCGGCGAGCGTGATGCGATTCTCGGCACGCGGCAGGCACTCGGCGAATGCTCCGAGCACGAGCACCCACTCACCCGGACCCTTGAGACCATTCTTGAAATCCTTCCCAAAGCCCGGCTCCTTGCCGCCGCGCGACCAGGCCCGCCTGAGACTGCCGCCCTGATAGGAATACCCGCGCACCGCGCCTTCGATCGGCGCGCCGATGTTCGCAAAGCGTGGAATGATCAAAGAGTTCGGGCGGTTGCCGAAGGTCGTGTGGCCGTCGAATCCCTTGATCCTGGCGGCGACCAGGAGCGCGCCGGCGTGGTCCATGAGATATCGCCCCACGGTGCCGCTCGAATTCGCGAGCCCGTCCGGAAAGGACTCCGAGGCCGAGCGCAAGAGAATGGCGACGGTGTTGATGGTGGAGGCATTCAGAAACACGACTCGCGCCGTGAGCTTGCGGCGCGTGCCGTCGCCGGCATCCAAGATGCTCACGCCGGTCACACGCCTCTTGGCCGGATCGTAATCGACGGTCTCGACGATGGCGTCCGTGATGAGCGTCAGATTCCCGGTCGCCCGTGCGGCCGGCAGCGTCGAACTTTGCGTGCTGAAATACGCCCCGAAAGAACAGCCGCGCGGGCAGATGTCGCGGCTCTGGCACAGTCCTCGCCCCGGTCGCGGCTCGGTCAGATGCGCGACCCGGCCCATGATGACCTTGCGGTCTCGATAGCGGCTCTCCACACGCGCCTTGAATTCGACCTCCACCGGATTCATCGGGAAAGGCGGGATGAAATTTCCGTCGGGCAGCCCGAAGATGCCTTCCTTCGAACCCGAGACGCCGATGAAGTCCTCGACGTGGTCGTACCAAGGAGCAAGGTCTTTGTAGCGAATCGGCCAATCGACGCCGTGGCCATCCTTCAGGTTGGCCTCGAAATCCAGATCGCCGCGGCGATAGCAATGACGACCCCAGGTCAGGGACCGGCCGCCCAATTGATAACCGCGGCGCCACTGGAACGCGACGGGCCCCGTGGTTTCGTAGGGATTGTCACGGTCGTTGACGAAATGATCCAGCGTGAACTCGTTGAAATGCCGGCCCTGCTGGATGGGATATTGCGCGTCCAAGAGCTTCTGGTCGCCGTAGCCTCGATAGGGCATTTCCCACGGAGTCTTGAACTCGTTCGTGTAGCCGGTCTGATGCTCGATGATCCGGCCGCGCTCGACGAGCGCGACTTTGAGACCTTTCTCGGTGAGTTCCTTCGCGGCCCATCCGCCTGATATTCCAGAACCCACGACGATGACGTCGAAATCGCTCATGCCGGCAACTCCCCCGGATTCAACGCGTACTGCGGCCGTGACGGCGTCCTAGAAAGACAGACCGTTCCAATCATTCGAAACCGCCCGGTCACCGGGCCGGACCGGCACGTCGGGTTTGAATTGCCCGGGGACGGGCGCGTACTGCAATTCCTTCGAACCGCCGACCTCGGACGTGTAGTAGCCGAGCACGATCAATGATTTCACCGTGCGCCAGGCCGAATCATGGCCCGCATGGCCGGAACCGAAGGCCTCGGCGTCAAGCCCGCTCAAGGCGGCCAGGCGCCGCGACGCGTCGACCCGCATGAAGTCCTCACCGGCGCGCTTGTCCAGTTCGCGCCTCAGGCGCGCGATCTCGTCCCCTTTCGCGCCGGCCAATCCATGCGGTATCGCGACGACGAGAAACGCTGGAACGCCCACGCCGAGAGCACCCGGTGTATCCGTCGCGGGGATGACCTGATCGCACACGTAGTCGAGCAGCGGATCTTGCACCGGCGTGCCGGCGGCGACGGCGTGACGCCACATCGCGCTGCTCGAGACGGCCAATGCCGCAAAGTGAGCGCCCGCAACGATGAACCCGCGTCGGCCGATCGTTGGGGGCGCTTCCCCGTGGGAACAGTCACTCATGAATCTGGACTCCCCGCTGCCCGTCATTGCCGCCAATACTGCGCATTACCGGCGAAATAGCCGCCATCCGGGAGGTTTCCCAAAATGGCCCGACGCAGGCCAAGCTTGTCGACGTCCCCCGCATGCCGGTAGATCACTTTGCCGCCCGGTGCCAGAACGACGGTATAAGGCACGCCCGACTCCCATTGGGGATCGAACGCACCCATCACCGCATACACATCGTCGGAGTCCACGCGCAAATTGCGCACGGCGGAATGGGTCTTGTCCAGAAACCGCTTCACGCCAACCTCGGCTTCGGGTGCATCGACCGCAACGGACACAAAGTCGAAATCGCGCGAGCGATACCACCGGTAGGTTTCGAGCAGCATCGGATACTCGATCTTGCAGGACGCGCACCAGGTCGCCCAGAAATTGATCATCACGGTCTTGTCGGATCGGTTTTGGCGAAGTTCGCGCAAATCCTGCAGCGTCGCTGTCTGCAGGGTCACCGGCGCCTGCATCCAGTCGGCGAGTTCCTCCCGGGCCGAGTCCTCATGGCTGTTCCACTTCGTGCTGCAGCCGAAGACCGGTGTGTGCGCGACCTTCACCGGCTCGTGGGCCACCAAGGCATCGAGGGCATTGCGCGCATCCCGGTTCTTGACCTTGTCCTCCTGCATGCGGTCGTCGATGCGGCCTTCGTAGCGCAGCCTGCGCGCGGCGTCGAATATGAAAATGTGCGGCGTGACCTTCGGCCCGTAGCGGTGCGACACGGCCTGCGTTTCGCCGTCGTAGAGATAGTCGAAGTTGAAATGTCGGTGATCGGCCCGCAGTTTCATTGATTCGAAGGAATCGTCCAGGTCGGTGAAGTTCAATGCCGAAGGCCCGATCGCCGCGGGACCGTTCGGTGCAATCGCAACGACGCGCACGCCTTTGTCCGCGTAGTCCTTCACGAGCTCCTTGATGCGACCTTCGTAGAGCTGCGAGGCGGGACAATGGTTGGAGATGAACACGATCGCGAGGATCGGACTCGCCTTGAAGTCGACGAGCGCGTGAGTCTTCCCATCGATTCCGGGCAACGCGAATCCCGGCGCATCCGCGCCGATCGCGAGCGTCGGATGATCGGTCTGATCGGCCAGCATCTGCGCTTCGTGGGCGCGCGCCCGCGCCGTGCGCTGATCCTCAGAGGGATCGTGCCGCGGGGTCGATGACGCAGTTCCGCTCTGCGCATGGACCGCGCCGGCCAGCAAGCACAGTGCGATCGTGCGGTGCGCGCTTCGACGCTGCATCAGACTTCGCCGAGGAGGCGCCGCAGCATGACGTGATGGCGCCGGATCATCTCGACGGCACTGAAGGGTTCGATGTCCTGCACGAAACGCTGGCCCTCGTATTCCGTTGCGATTGTGCCGTCGAATCCGCCCTCGATCAGCACCGGAATCACCTCCGAGAGGTCGATCGCCGGGTCGACGCAATTCTCGTCGAGGCCCCAAGTCTTCCCGTGGATATGACGGCAGCGCGACATGATCGGCAGCATATCCGCCGGATTCTGCGGCGCGATCATGCCGTAGAGATGTTCCGCGTAGCGCTTCGCCGCCGGCCCTGCCTGAAACCGGCCCAGTTCGTCCAGCGCGAGACTCTTGGCGAGCCCGCGTTGCCAGGCGTCCTCGAGGAAAGCCGCGCCCTCAGCCGTGAGCGCGCCGTCGCGGATCATGCGGTCCCGGTATTGCGGACTCGGCTTGTTCTGGAAGATGCCGAAATCCGGAACGAAGCCGAAATGCGAGGATTTCTCCGAGATCCCGATCAGGCGCTGCATGAGCCTGCCGTCGATCGTGATCGGCGCATGCAATTCGACGCCGAGCCAGATGTCGTGCTTTTCCAAGTGGGGGAGGATCGCCTCGAGAACGTCGACCGGCGTGCCGATCAGGCATCGGATCTTGGGGATGCCGAGGCGCTTCGCGAGCTGGATGTCGCGCAGCATCGTCGCCACGCCTTCGTCGAGATTGAGGTTGCGGCTCAGCGTCCGCATCGTGTCGATGAATTGCGTGTAGCAGGCCGGAAACGTGTGATATTGGTCCATCCAACGGAACCACTGGTCGACCCAGGCGTTGCTCGGACTGGGAAAGTCCGGAACCATCATTTCGGCGAGCAATTCGACGCCATAGGCGCCGATGTCGGAGAGCTCACGGATGCAATCCTCCAACGACATGAGACCGACGAGATACTCCTCCTGGTAGGAATACAAGGCGACGCCACGATGGATCTTCGGCGCCCCGCGAGCGGTGACTGTTCTCGGCGTGTTCGACGGAATCGCGACTGCCATGGGATTGGTTCCTGAGGGTGCTGGAGGGTGCGAACGGTAGCCTGATGACCGATCACTGCACGAGCGTCATGCGCTTCGTGATGAAGTTGGGAGCCTCGATGAACGACGTGAACTTGCCGTCCTTCCACAAGTCGAAGAAATCGTAGAGATGCTCAGGATCCTCGTGCGGGAAGTAGGACTTGCGGATCACGATCCCGACCTCGATCTCGTGAACGCCCGGGACGAGGCCGCCGACGCGGCTCACGCAGAGCCTCGCGGACGCGCCGAACGCCCAGCGCACGTGATCCGCCTCCTGCATTTCGTCCAGGGAAAACGCCTGCCCCGACACGATGATGCGGATGTGCTCGCGCGCGACCGGCTCTCCATCGACCTTGAGGCTCAGGTAATGCACGGAGGACAAGAAGATTCCCCGATAATACGGCACACGAATGTTGACCTCGAAGCCCGTCGTCTCGCCGTCGATCACGAGATTCTTGAAGCCCCGGGTCATGATCACATAGGGGTCCTGCACTTTTGATCTCCTCGTGGTTGATCGGAATGTAACGCATTACACGCCGGCTGTCAAAGAGCCTTCGCGGCGTTTTGCAGGTGGCGCGGCATGCGCAGCGAAAGTAATATGGCTGCACCGAGGAGGCACAGGACGACGCCGTTCGATCGCTCGAAGCCCCGGGTGACCTCCAGTTGCCGCACCTCCGGCGCCCGCTCGAGCGCGCGAGGCGGTTCCATGGCGGCGAACAGAACCGTCCCGATCAGCGCGGCGCCGATCGCATTACCCAGTTGCGTCGCCGTGTTCATGACGCCCGATGCCGAACCCGCATCGCGCAAGGGCACGGATGCGAGCGAAAACGCCGGCAGTGGCGAGACCGTCAGGCCGAGGCCGATGCCTGCGACCAAGACGCAGGGTCCGATCGCCCACAAGCCGAGCGGCGCCGACTCCGGACGAGAAATCAACACCATGAGGGAGGCGAACCCGATTGCAGACAGCGTCATCCCGAGCGTCAGGACGTAGCGACCCAATCGCAGCGTCAACATCCTGCTCATCACGGACATGGTCAGGCCGGCACCCGCCGCGAATGGCGCGTGGGCGAGGCCGGCGTGCAGCATGCTGTAGCCGAGCCCGTTCTGCAGCATCACGGTATAGGACAACATGAAGCCGGTGATGGCCGCCGAATAGAGCCAGCTGATCAAGGATCCGTAGAGGAATCCCCGATCGAGGAACAGGCCGGGCACCACCAAGGGTGAGCCGTCTTGCTGCATGCGGCGGCGCGCATGTCGCGCGAATACCGCAAAGAGGATCGCCGACGCGATCAACATCACGATGATCGGGGCCGACCGATCGAAATATCGCCCCTCGATCAGCGGAAAAACGAGCAGCAGCATCGCGCCGGTCGCGAGGACGGTCCCCGTACCGTCGAGGCGCAGCGGATGGGTCGAACGGCCCGCCGGCAACAGCCACGCGCCCGCGGCGAGTGCAAACGCAGCACACGGAATATTGACCAGGAAAATCGGACGCCAGCCGAGGCCAAAGAGGTTTGCGCCCGTCAGCAGGCCCGCGACCACGGGACCCAGGACGCCCGCCGTCCCGCCCAGCAATCCGAGGGCCGAAAGAACGCCCAGCCGCTCGCGCGGTTCGTACATGACCTGCACGAGCGACATGATTTGGGGCACCATCATGGCCGCCATCGCGCCCTGCAACAGGCGTGCGACGATCAGAATCGGCGAGCTCCAGGCCAGACCGCACAACGCGGATGCGGCCGCAAAGCCGGCGACTCCGATCAGGAACAGCCGCTTGTAGCCATAGACGTCTCCCAACCTGCCACCCGTGATCAGTATCGCCGCGAACGCGAGTGTGTATCCCGCGACCACCCATTGAACCGCCGAATAGGGGATCCTGAGGTCGGCTTGAATCGAGGGAATTGCGACGTTGACGATCGTCGAATCGATGAGGTCCATCACGAATGCGATGGCGACCACGGTGATCGCCAGTGCCCGACGGCGCCGACTGAAGTGGACCGCGGCCGCGTGCGCGGAACCGGAGGGTGAGACGCTCACAAGATCCGGCGGGCGGGGATCGGGGGGGAAATCTCCCCGTCCGCCGGACAAACCACCACGCGCTGCAAGCCATGCACCATTGCGGGCCGGTGCAATTGCGGGCGTGTCACAGAGACCGAGATGGTTCGGTCCTACTGCTTCAACGCGACTTGGAAGCGCGCACCGAACGTCATCGGCGCACCGTAGCCATAGTCGTACTCGGCGGAATTGCCGCCCGTTACCTCAGCGGCATACGTCAGATAGGTCGTATTGGTGAAATTCCTGCAGTACAGCCCGACCGACCAGTTGTCGTGTCTGTAGTCGAGATACATATTGCCGACCGTGTACGATCCCTGCTCCGCGTCCGCCTGATTGAAAGCATCGAAGTATTGCTTGGTCGTGAACTTCCCCTCGATGCGATAGTTGAGCTTGTCGCCGCCGGCCACGAGCCATGTGTGCTCCAGGCCGATCGAGAGGGTCAAGTCCGGGGCTTGCGTCAGCGTATTGCCCGAAAGCTGGCAGTTCGTCCCGACCCGTGTCTTCACACCATTGCTCGTAGCGTAGACCGGTACTTGATTGCCGCAGCCGTCCGCACCGGTTTCCGCGATAGCACCGATCGTCGGCGTGGTCTGAAAGTCGACGAAGCGTGCATGCAGATAGCTCAGCGACGCATCGATCTTGCCGATCGGATCGATCAGGGCGACGACGTCCGTCTCGAAACCATAGATCCGAGACTCGCCGGCGTTCGTGGTCACCGTCCCCTGCAGGCAGGAATTGATGAACTGGCTGACCTGCTGCTTCTTGTAATCGCTGTAGAAGGCCGCGGCGTTCCATTGCACCGTGTCGTTGGCGAATCGGTTCTTGGTGCCGAGTTCGCCGGTGGTCACGTCTTCCGGATCATAGGTCAGCAGCGTATTGCCGCAGCTGTTGAATCCGCCGGGCTTGTAGCCGGTGTCGACCTTCGCGTAGAACAGATTCGCCGAAGTCGCCTGCAAGTCGTAACCGAGGTGCCAGGTCGCCTTCGTGCTGTTGACCTGGCCATATTCGCTCGCGGTCGGAAACACGCCCGGCGGCAAGCCGATGATGGGGCCCAGAAAATACAGATCGAATATGCCGGTGCGTTCGGTGGCGTCCCGATTGTAACGCGCGCCGGCCGTGATTTTGCTGTTGTCCGTGATCGCAACCGAACCCTGACCGAACACCGCTTCGGACGTTTGGATCGTGTACGGAAAGTTGAACGCGAGCAGGTCGCAGGAACCGCCGGCATAGCACGGACCATAGGTATCGGCCGCCGTATGTGCACTCGGGCCCAAGACGAGGTGGCTGAACAGAGGGCTCTTTTCCTCGAAGTAGTAGACGCCGCCCTGCCACGTGAAGACACCGCCATCGGCAGACGTCACGCGCAATTCCTGGTTCTGAGTGTGCGGCTCCTCGTTCTGCTGATACTGGCGCGTCGGAAAGAACGCGTTCGCGGCGCCGCCGTCGCCGAAGAAGCTGGTCGAGCCCTCGGTCAGGTGATGCCATTCCAGGTCGCCGTAGCCGCCCAGATAGGAGATTTTCGCGCCCGCCGGAAGACCGTCGTAAGTGAACTCCCACTTGCCGGTCTTTTCGATCACGTCCTGCGACGGTTGGCCATACTCCGGGAAGTTGCTCGCGCTGCCCAAATTGGGCTTGGAGTGATAAATGTCGTTGCCCGAGCAGTTGGAGCTCAGGTAACTGCCGTTGCAGGCTGACCCGGGATTCGAGACGCTCGGACCCGGCACGTAATTGAACGGAATCTCCTGGACCGCGGCGCCGACGCCGCCGATGTGCAGGTAGTCGAAGGAGACACGTCCGCGGAGATGCTCGCCCGGTTCGAAGGCCAACTGGGCGCGCAGCGCGCGCGAATCCTCGTCGTCCGCCTTCACCGTCTCGGTATTGTCGATGCCCGTGATGACGCCGTGATAGCCGTCGTGGTTGCGGGTCGAGGCGGCAAGGCGCAATTGCAGGATGTCGTTGAGCGGGAAATTCAGCACTCCGATCGTATTGAGCGTGTTGTAATTGCCGTATTCGACGCTCGCGCTCGCCTCGAGACTGTTGCCCGGACGGTTTGGGATCACGTTGATCAGGCCGCCCGTCGCACTGTGGCCGTACAGGGTTCCTTGGGGCCCGCGCAGAACTTCGATGCGCTCGAGATCGAATAGCGAGCTCTCCAGGGACCAGGAACGATTGCTCGAGAAGTTGTCCACGACGACGGGAACCGATGGCGAGCCGATCTCCGTCGTGTCGTGGCTCGAGACGCCGCGCATGGTCAGATAGCCCTCGCCACCGCCGTTGTTGAAATTCAGGCTCGTATCGGTGGCGGCCAGCGATTCCATGTCCACGACGCCTTTCTCGGTCAGCGCCTTGGCATCGTATACCTCCATCGAGATCGGCGTCTTCTGCGCGGTTTCGACACGTTTTTCGGCCGTGACGACGATTTCCGCGAGGGCGCCGCTGTCGGCGTCCGTGGTTGCGCCATCGGCCGACAGTGCAAGTTGATGAAATCCGACGGCCGCGAGCAGGCCGCCGCCCAAGAGCATTAACTGTCTTTTCATACTCCCCCCTTGTCGATTGAGACTTTGACCGTCCGTACGCGGCATCTTCTTCTGCACGACGCGCGAGTCCCACCGTTGGCCAAACCCGCGGCATGCCCGCTCCGGCATGTAATCGATATCCTACAAAATCATGTATCGATGGTCAAGAAGACAAATGATTTTTCTCTTGCGCCCTCTCGCTTCTCTGATATCTATGTGTTTTTTAGGGTTTTTATTGCTTCATTAAATCGTGATCCTACGCCGTATCGGAACGGTGACACGTTGCACGTAACGCATTACATCAATTCTGGCAATTTCGGACGCGGGCCGAGGCGGCGCGGTGCGGCGGCCAGCATTCCTCGTGTGCCCGCATGCCGTCCGGGGGAACTTCGTGAGGTACTACCTGTCGAACCGGGTGAGCATTTGTACGGGCGCAATTCAGGTTCGTTCACGAGGCACCCATGACACCGATCCGTGATTCGTCGGCCCGTCGATGGGTACTCACGGCGCTGCTGACATCCAGCGCATGGGTTGCTGCGGTTCATGCGGGCGGCGCGGCCGCCGGGTCGGCGCCACCCGGCGTGGACCCCACGGCGTCGGCGCCACCCGGCGTGAACGCCGCGGCATCGGCGCGCTTGCCCGACGTCGACGTCTTCGCGCCTCCGCCGCCCACGGATCTGGAACTGGCCGGAGACAGCCTCCATCGATTCATCGTGCACCACGCCACGGTTCACTATGTGAACACGGGCGTGACGGGCGGCCTTGCACGTTGGCGTGGCGGCAGGCCCGAGAGCATCTGCCCGCGCACCCTCGGACTCGACCCCGGATTCAACGCGTTCGTGACGGCGCGAATTCGCGCACTGGCCGCGACCGTCGGCGCACCGGTGCAGGCGGACGATCATTGTCCGGACAACGTGAGAATCCTATTCACCACCGACCCACAAGCCGAGATGGCGTCTGTATTGAGGTGGGCCGGACGCTCTCTGCATCTCCGCTATCCACACCAGATGGACCGGCAGCTGAGAGTCAGCGGCGGACATCCGGTTCAAGGCTGGTTTATTACTGCGCCCGGCGGCGGCGGCATTTTGAATACCGACCCCGGATTCGTCGGGCCGCTCAGCCTGTCCGCGCTATGGCCCTATGTGATCCCCACGAGTGCGGTCGGGAACGGCGCCCGCAGCGGGATCGTCGGCGTCATCCTGGTCATCGACACGAGGCAGGTCGCGGGATACACCATCGGATCGATTGCCGACTTCGCGGCGATGCTGGCCCTCACCGTCGTGCAGTCACCGCAGCAATGCGATCCATTGCCCAGCATCTTGGACTTGATGTCTCCGAGTTGCCCCGCCCGTGAACAGCCCGCCGGGGTCACGGCCGGCGACCTGGCGTTTTTGAAGGGTCTTTACTATCACAACACCGGCCTGGGATCGTCGCTTACCCGCGACGAGATCGAGCGCAACATGCTGCAGCAATTCAAGAGCCGCCTACCGGCTCCAAGGGCTGTCGCGGTCTCGCCGGGCCCTATGTCGAGCGACTGACTCAGCCACGCCCGCCTCGATCATTTGAACCGTTTACTCCCCTACGCGTAGCCGTGTGCTCTCAAGAAGTCGAAGTTCGCCCGCGCCGACTCGAGCGGTGGCCTCGCGTACGGTGCTTCCTGCTCCACGAAAGCGTAGCGAACGCCTGCGGCGCGAACCGCGCCCATCAGGACGGGCCAGTCGACGATTCCCCGACCGAGTTCGGCGGGATTGAGTTGCATCGAATGATTGGCGGGCGTGGCGAGCATGTCCTTGATGTGAACCATGGGCACGCGACCCTTCAGCTCACTGAGGAGGCTGATCGGATCCGCGCCGGCGGACGCTACCCACCCGCAGTCGAGTTCGAACCGGACGAGTTTCGGGTTCGTGTCCCGCACGAGGCGCGCATATCCCGTTGAACCCTCCGAGGGCACGAATTCGACGTTCCCGTTGTGGTACAGCAACCGAATACCGAAGCGATGCGCTCGCGCTGCGAGCCGGTTCAACCACACGGCACACTCCCGCCAGTCGGCGGCGGTGAATTTCCCGAAGGCGGCGACCACGCTCGCCATCGTGACCTCGCGGCCGCGCATCGCTACTTCGACGTGTTGCGGCCAACGCACGCCGGGACAGACGAGATGGCGCACACCCAGTTCGCGGCACGACTCGAGGACGGTATCGGCATCGGCGTCGCTCGCGAGACTGGGCGCGCCGGGACTCGATGCCTGCGGACGAACGTGGATGCTCACGCAACGCAGTCCGGCCGCATCGAGCATCCGCCTGAATTCGCGCGCGCTCCGCCCGTAGAATCCGACGGGTTCGACGAGGCGGTAGCCGATGTCCCTGATGGCGCGCAAGGTCCCGCCGGGATCGGTCTGCATCTCGGCGTCGACCGAGAACAGCTGCAATCCGATGTCGGGACCGCTTGCCGGGGATACCGCGAGCGACCCGCGGCATGCCGGCAGGGCGAGCGCGACCATCGAACCCGCCGCCAGGAATCGCCGCCGAGTGTAGGTTTCTTCACTCATTTGCGCGGCGAGCATAGCGTCTTTCATCTTCTGAAGTAAAGCATTACACTCCGAACCGGCGGACGACCGCACTGATCGACAATTGATCTTGGGGAGTTCAATTGCAGGAAAAACATGCCATGGGGGTTCGCGGCGCACTCGTGTACGCGACCGGTGAGTTCGGCGCGAACATGACCTGGAACATGGTGTCTGGATTCATCCTGGTCTATTACACGAATGTCGCCCTGCTGCCGGTCGCCGCCGTCGGCGTGATGTTGTTCCTGACTCGGGTGCTCGACGCCGTCATCGACCCCCTGATCGGCATCGCCGTGGATCGTACGCGCACCCGCTGGGGGCGCGCCCGCCCCTACTTGATCTTCGGAGCTCTGCCGTTCCTGATCATCGTGACGCTGACGTTCTCGGTACCGGCATGGTCGCCCGGAGAGAAGCTCGTCTACGCCTACGTGACGTTCACGCTGGCCGGCATCCTGTATTCGATCATCACGATTCCGTACAACGCGATGCTGCCGCTGATGACCAGCAACCCCGTCGACAAGCTGCGGGTCAGCAGCTACCGCGCGATGGCGGCGTCGATCGGCTCGATCATCATGTACAGCAGCATGATGCTTCTGGTCGGATGGTTCGGCGGGGGCGATCAGCACCTGGGATTTTCGATCACGAGCGCGATCATGGGCGCGACGACCGCCGCCGCCATGCTGGTGGTTTTCACGTTCTGCCGCGAGCGCCCCGATGTCCTGAGGCCCATGCAAGACGGGTCGTTGCGGGCCGGCTTCGACGGCATGCTCCGCAATCCGGTCTGGCTCATCGTCGCCGCGTTCTCGTTCGCGAATTTCATCCGCTTGGGCGCGATGGTTTCCATGACGCCGTATTTCGCCGTGGAAGTGCTCGGCCGACCGGACGCCATCGCCTTTCTGTTTTCGTCGCTGTCAGTCTCGATTCTGATCGGCGGCTATCTCGGCAAGCCCCTGATCGCGAGAGTCGGCAAGCGAGCCGCCAATCTCGGCGCGATCTTCGGCGCGGTGACGATCACTCTCGCGATGGCCGTCGCCCGCGGCCACGCCCTGCTGTTCGACATCCTGTATTTCATCGCCAACATCAGCATCGGGATCCACGCGACGACCTGTTTTCTGATGATTGCCGATTCGGTCGATTATCAGGAGCGCACTCAGGGACGTCGCAGCGAGGGTTTGCTCAGCTCCGCCGTGAGCTTCGCCTTCAAGGTCGGCATGGCGGTCGGCGGCGCGATCGCCGCCGCCGGGCTTGCCTTCGCCGACTACCGGCCCGGAAACGTAACCGCCGTGGTGCGCGACTTTATCGGGATCCTCTATTTCGGAGTGCCCGCCACGTTCGCCGTGATACAGGCCCTCATCATCTCCTTGTATCGCGCCAAGTACAATTTGTCCGAGCCCGTCGCTGCCGTTCCCGTTCCAGGACCCCCATAGAAGGAGAGGATGACCAACATGAAAATTACCGAGATCCCGGCACTGCTGAACGCCGCGCCCATGCCGCTCGAGACCGGCTACGAGCGGTTCGACGACGGTGTGCTGCACGTCGCCTGCCGCACCGATCTGCACGCTTGCACGGGCGAAATGTTCGAATGGTGGTTTCGATTCCGGCCGAATACGCAGCAGTATATTTGGTGGCATCCGATCGATCACGTCTTCAGTGATTGGATAGAGACCCGAGCGGGGACTCACGTCGGCTCCATCCATGTCGTCGAAGAGTACTTCACGGGGCTGCCCGCGGAGAAGCTGTCGATTCAATTTCGCGACGCGACCGAGTTCTTCGAGCCCGCGGACTATGCCGCTGCCCGCACCGAAAAGGCCGTCACGGCGGCAGTTTGTGCCCGCATCGGCTTGTCGCATGAACCGGCCCGCGATCCGCAGGGGCGCATCCTCGGCGGTCGGCTCCTTCACATCGGCCGCGATACGCGTTGGGGGTGCGCCTTGCGCAGCCATTTCTACCTGGGTTTGGATCTTCCCGCGCTTGGCCGCAGTCCCGCCGAGGTCGAGGCAATTTTCCCCGACGAATTCGGTCGTGCCCTGCTGCAGCACTGCTACAACGAATTCACCTACCTGTCGAAGTTCCTGCCGTCTCTCTTCATTGCGGAGAACCGGACGTCGCTCGAACTCACACCACCGTGGTGATGTCGGTGCCGACCACGGCGGAACCGGCGCCTTTGAAGACCGCCGTGCTGCCCCGTACCATGAGCTTAAACGGCATCACGATCGCCGTCGGCTTGTTGACCGTGCCCCGGAGACGAGCCACCAGCAGGCGCACCGCCTCCCTTCCGACATCGGTCATCGGCAGCGAAACCGTGGTCAACGGCGGCATGAGGTACGCGGAGGTCGGCAGATCGTCGCAGCCGACGATCGACAAGTCCCGCGGAACCGCAAGTCCCAGGCGCCTTGCGCCCTCGATCGCACCGAGCGCAAGCCGGTCGCTGAAGCACATGAGCGCCGTGGGTCGCGGGACCTTCGAGAGCAATTTCGTCGCGCAGGTGATGCCCGATTCGATCGTGAATCGGCCGGCTTCGATCGACAGATCCTTGAGTATCTTCGCCCGGCGCGCGAACGCCTTGACCGCCTCGATCCTCATCTGCATTTGCTTCGCCTGCGCCATGCCGGCGATGACTCCAATGCGCCGGTGCCCATATCCGTACAAGTGCTCGATGACCTCGGTCGCCAAGGCGGCGTTGTCGATTGAAATGCTGAGATCGCCGCGCTCGTCCCCCGCCATGAAAGCCGTCACGACGGGCGGAATCGTCGCATTCGCCTGCATCCACGACTTGATTGCCGTCGGTACGCCGTGACTCAGCACGATCATTCCATCGACTTCGCGGCGCGGCAGCATCGTGGAATACTGGGTGTCACCCTCGAGTTCGACCCGTGTGTCGCCGACGAAGACTGCGTAGCCCTCGCGGGCCGCCTGCTCCTCGATTCCCTGCAGGATCAGGGCGAAAAAAGGATTCGAGATGTCCGACAGAATGACGAGCAGTTTGCGGGACTCGAGGGTTCGAAGACTCTTCGCCGACGCATTCGGCGAATAGTTGAGCGTCGCGATCACGCGCAGCACGTGCTCGCGCGTCGCAGGCAGCACCTTGCCCGGGTTGCTCAAGACGCGTGACACCGTGGCGGTCGACACCTTGGCGGCGCGCGCCACGTCCACGATCGTCGCACCGGGTCCCTTCTTGGACCGGCGCGCTCGCGGCTTTTTGGCCTGGTTTACGGCAGTTTTTTTGATCTGGGCGCCCACGAAGTCGAGTCTTCCACTCATTATAGCAACGTTGCCGCGAAGCAATAGCCGCGGCTGACCTGAGCGTCGCTCATGGTACCTCGTTGCGCTCCCGCCGGTCCGGCCCTTTCAACCGGCGCTGTAGTCGATTACATTACGCGTCAGGCCACAGGAGCAACTCATGGATTCACCCGCAGCACACCGTGCCGCACGGCTGCAGCAACTGCTGTCTCATCCCGGAATCGTACGCAGTCTCTTGCCGGACGAGCCCCTGCGGCCTGCACGGCGCGGCGGCGCGGCGGGCATCGACCTCACCGTCCATCTGACGAGCTATCGCTCCCTGCCCCTGTCGTGCATCGCGGCGATCGAACTCAGCATCGATGCCGAACCGATCGATGTGAACCGGCTGCTCTTCGTCCTCCAGGGAAACGAGTATCGGGTCGCGGACTTCCCGGCATTGAGTGCCGTGTGGTGGTTCATCCTGGATCCGGCCGTGATATTCATTCCGCGAGATCCGCCGCTCTCGGCAGGCGCGCATGACGTTGCGGCCACGCTCGTGACCGTAGAACCCTATATGACCGCGGGCCGGTTCGCCTTTCATGCGTCGGCGATGAAGCGCCTCACGGTCGATCGATCGAATCAGGTGTCCGTCCAATGAGCACCGCAACGGAATTTCGCGTCGGGGTCACGCTGCATTCGTTCACTGCGGAATACCTCGCTTCGAAATGGTCGTTTGAGGACATGATGGAGCTCTGCTCCTACCTCGGCGGCGGCGTCGAGATCGTCGGACCCGCGCATCAGCGCGGCTTTCCCCGCCTCACGCATGAGTTCGAACGGCAGTTCAAGAGCTCCGTCGAGCGGTACGGCCTGACTCCCACCTCGTACGGCAGTTATGCCGATCCCTTCACGCTCGTCGATCGGGACTTCACGCTCGATGAGCTGGCCGATTACACCATGCCCCAGCTCGAGTCGGCCGTGAATCTCGGTTTCCCGGTCGTCCGTCTCCAATATTTTGCCGCACCGATCGTCGAGCGCCTCATGCCGTTCGTCGAAGCGCATGGACTGAAGATCGGCTACGAGCTGCATGCGCCTTTGACGCTCGAATCCGCGCGCACGCAGCAGCTGCTCGAACAAATCACGCGCATCGACTCCCCGCTGCTCGGGGTGATTCCCGACATGGGAATTTTCGCGCGCTCCGTGCCGCAGTTCCGAATCGCGGCGGCTCGAGCCCGGGGCGTTCCGGAGCCAATACTGCAGAGGGCCCTTCGACTCTGGGAGGACGACGTGATCCTGGAGACGGCGCTTCCCGAACTGCTGGGCATGGGTCTCGAGCCGGACAAGGTACTGGCATTGGAGGTCATGTGGGGGAGCTTCGGGCGCTCCGACCCCAAGGGTCTGCTCGAAATCATGCCGCACATCGTCCACATGCACGGCAAGTATTTCAGCATCGTCGACGGGGACGAGCCCGACATTCGCTATCGCGAAGCGGTGGCCGCCCTGCTCACGGGCGGTTACGAGGGCTGGATCTCCTCGGAATACGAAGGTCCGGGCGACGTGAGCTCGTTCGAAAGCGTCCAAGCGCATCAAACCATGATTCGCCGGCACATGGATGACTACCATCGGTCGCGGCATTGAATCGTCGCAGTTCCGCGGCCGAGCGCGGGGTGCGCGGACTCAAGCGCGTGGCGGCGCAGTGGAACTGCGCACGATGAAATCATGCGCGAGGACATGCCGCGGAATCGGTGTGGGCCAGCCGCGCCGCCGGGGTGAGCACTCGATGATGAGACTCGCGGCCAGCCTCGCCATCGCCGCAACGGGCTGACGCACCGTCGTGAGTTCCGGCCAGATCATCGAGGCCACGGGGGCGTCGTCGAATCCGGTCACCGACAACTGCCGGGGCAGTTCGAGACCGAACTTGCGTGCGATCGAGACCACCGCCGCAGCCATATCGTCGTTGCTCGCGAATATCGCGGTCGGCGGCTGTGCGGCGCGCAGCATGCGCTCCGCGCAGACGAGACCGTCGGCGAACTCGAAATTTCCGGTTTGCACGAGATCGAAATCCACGGGCACGGAGCGCGCCCGCATTTCGTCGATGAAGCCAAGGTAGCGCTGCTCGGTCGCGCCGTGCTCGGGACGGCCCAGAATGAATCCGATCCGGCGATGGCCGAGGCCGAGCAGATGGCCCGTCACCTGGCGCGCGGCCGCGTAGTCGTCGATACCGACCGAGGGCGTCGCATTCAGATCCCGCTTGGGTGCAACCCGTACGATCGGAATCGCCGCATCCTTGAGTTTGGCGAGAATGACCGGATGGTCACCGAGTGGCGGCATGAGGATCACGCCTTCGAGACGCAATTGGCCGAGCAGCACTTCAACCTGCCGTCCGATCTCGCGGCTGTCCGTATCCCAGGGCTCGACGAGCAGGTGAAAGCTCGATTCTCGGCAGCGATTGACGGCGCCCGCCTGGAATTCGCTGAGGTAGTCGCCGGGTTTCTCGCAGAACAGTCCGATCAGGAACGAGCGATTCGAGGCGAGGCCGCGCGCATTGAGATTCGGCCGATAATTGAGGGTCTCGATGGCCTTGAGGACGCGCGCACGCGTGTCCTCGTGCACGCTCTGTTCCTCGTTGATCACCCGGGACACGGTCTTCGGCGAGACCTCCGCGAGATCCGCCACCTGTTGAATCGTGACGGAGGGCGGCGGGGAACTCATGAAGTCGATTTCAATCCGGAAAGTGGCGGCGTAGCTCGTGCCGGCACACTACAACGCGGGTGCTCGACCATGCAAGCCGGTAAAGTCCCGAGCCACCGTCGGCGCGGCCACGACATCCGCGCTCGTCGCAAAGACGTTCCAGCCGCGCAGCTTCACCGCGGCGGCTTCGGGCCTCGCATCGGCGAGTGCGCGCGTGCCGTGTGGATAGCGGATTTCGAGCCGCCGTGTTTCTCCCGGCAAGAGCATGAGGTAGTTGTCGTCGTAGAAGGCGGGCAAAATTGCCTCGCCCGAGGCACCGACCAGCGTGACCTTTGCGCCGAGAACCGCGAGCTTACCGTCATTCTGCAGCGTGACCTCGACGATCCGATCGGTGACTCCGGCCACGCCCGCACCCGGGTCGTCCGGCAGGGCCACCGCCCGTATGCGCACCGGCTGCGAGGCCAGATCGCCCAGCGCACGGCTGCTCGCCGCGTCGCGGCTCTGCCAGTAGGCATTCTGCGACAACAGAGTGCCATCGGCATCTTCGAGCTTGAGCACGACGAGCACGTTGCCTTCCGCGGCCAGCGCGGACGCGATCGCCACCGGCGGCAGCGTCCGGCCCGTATTGGCGGGCACATCGACAGCATCCACGCGTGCGGCAAGTTGTCGGCCGTCGAGTCCGAGGATGCGGCTCTCGAGTTTCAGTCCCGTGCGCGCGGACCGCGTCGTATTGATCACCGCAAGGGCGTGGTCGGGCAGATTCATTTGCGCGTGCACGGTTTCGCAGGCCTTTTTCACGCCGTAGAACGAAGCCTGAGTGTCGTAGTCGGAACTGTACATTTGCCAATGATTGCTGGGCCACGCCGGATGGGTCATCCAGATGAGCCGGCCGCTGTTGCGCGTCCAGAGGTCGGCGGCGAAGCCCTCGAAAATCGCGCGATAATCATCGTAATTCATGAGCTGCGCCTTGCGCTCGAAGTCCGGGAGGCTCGATGGCGGCCCGAATTGATCGGCGAGCGCCGACATGAACGACGCAATGTCGCCGTTGCCGCCGAAATGCCAATCGTGATAGGCGAGCGTATCGCTCGGCGGCCACAGGTCCGGTGCCGGTATCGAAGCTTCGAGCGCTTCGAGCGTCGCGAGCGACGGGGTGCCGAGTTCGACGGCGAAGCCGCGCGCGAGCCCCGTGAAATACGCGGCCGGCGGCCGGTAGGCGTAGGGCCCGCTGTCCTGGAGGTTCACGCGATTCGAGCTGCCCGTGTAGAGCCGCGTACCGTCGAGCGTGCGCACGAGCTCGGCGAGGCCTTCATTGAGTATCGGTTGCGGGACGCCCTCGTTGCGGCCGAACCAGACGGCGATCGAAGGATGGTAGCGGTGGCGCAAAATGACGTCGCGCGCATTGGCGAGGAATAGCGCCGGATCCTGGGCTTCGAGTTGAAAGTCCTGCGTCGACTCCCAAAAATCATTGAGCACGAGCAGTCCGTACTCGTCGGCCAGATCGTAGAACACGTCTTCCGTGTTCTGCCCGAGCCAATTGCGGATGATGTTCAGATGGGCTTCCCGGTGAAGCCGGAAATACGGCTCGAGGCGTTCGCGCTCGATGCGCTTGCGCGAGTCGTCCATGCCCCAGCTCCCGCCGCGCGCCGCAATCGGCGTGCCGTTGACGCGAATCACCAAGAAGGGAGCGAGCGACGCGCTCGGGACCTCGTGCACCGCCGGCGAGCGCTCGCCCAGCGCCGTCAGCGACTGCGCCCAGCCGCCGGGCACCCGCTTGATGGCCTCATGGCGAGAGTCGACGAGCGGCACGTGCAGCGCGGCCGAGGGGTCCACTTCGACGCGGCGCAGCCGGCCCTGCGCGTCGAACAGCGAGAGTTCATAGCTGAGTTCTCGCATCCCGAAGCGCAGATCGCGGGCATCGGCGCGGTGCCCCGCGACATCGACCGCCAAATGCAGCAGGTGCAGGGTTGCCGGTCCGTAGCCGTTCGGCCACCAGAGCCGTGGCGCGGCGACATCGAGTTCGGGAAACTCGCGCGCGTCGAGGACGATCTCCTGCGGACCGGGCGCGAGCCGCAGGCTCTTCCGGATCGTAACGCCGTCGAAGGCGGCGGAGAGTCGAGTGACTTGCGGTGCGCTCGAACGATTGTCGAGCGGCACATGCAATTCCAAGCGTGCGCGATCGGTGTCCGGCAGAGGCAGGTGCGTGACGACCGTGGCATCGCCGATCCGGATGCCGCCGCTCGCGAGGAGTTCGACGGCCTGCCAGATTCCGGTGTCGCGATCGCGCATCGCCGGTATCCAATCCCAACCTTCCGTCGCGAGGAAGGTCGGACCATCGAGCGCCATCGTGCCGCCATTCTCGCCCGGACCGAAGGCGATCGATTCCTCGGAGGGAATACCCGGATGAGGCGGCGGTGAAACACGCACCGCGAGTGCATTGCGCGCGCCCCGCTTGAGCAACGGCGTCACCTCGAATTCGCCCCGCACAAAGGCCCCCGTGACGGCGCCCAGCCGCACGCCGTTGAACCAGACCTCGGCCGCGTAATTGATGCCTTTGAACAGCAGACGCCATTCGCTGGCGGAGGCGGCCGCGGGCGCGTCGAAGACCGCGCGGTACCAATAATCCTGGCGCGCGAGGGACTCGGGTATCGCTAAATTGTTGAGACCGTAATCGGGGTCGGGATAGATGCCGCGGTCGATGAGCGTCTGCAGGACGGTGCCCGGCACGGTCGCCGCATGCCACGACGCATCGTCGAAGCCGGTGGAGGACAGCTGCGCGCCATCCGCTGCGACCCCGGGTGCCGCGGCGAGGCGCCAACAAACGAGTGCCCAAGTCCCCGCCGCGACGTTGCGCAGAGCCGCCGTGGCGGCCGGCGCCGGCTTCGCGAGCGGCACACTCGGCGGCACGGCGGACCGGGGCAAGGTCCAGGCCTCCTGCGGCTGTTGCAGTCCGATCCAGGCGCTGCGTTGCAGCGGCCAGCCGGCACCGACCGCGTTGAAATTCACGGATTCGAAGTGCGGCGGCGCCGCCGCGAAGGCGGCGATGCGTTCCACGGTCAAGGCCCCGGCGACCCAGCGAAACGCCGCCACACTGCCGCCAAAGTGTCGAACCTCGCCGGGCTCACCCTCACTCGGCGCGAGCATGAACGGAGAACCCGGGGCATATGCGCCATGCGGTCCGGCGGCGATTTCGCGGCCGTTCACATACAGGCGCGCGACGCGTCCGTCATCGGTCGCCGCAAGCGCAGTCCAATCGCCGACGGCAAGGGCGTCCGGAGCGTCGAGCCGCACGCCATTGGCAAGGCGCAAAGCAGGGTGCCCCGCTTCGAGCGTCACGCAGACGCACCGCGTGCCGTCGGGCTTTCCCAAGGACGCGACGACGACCGAACGCGCATCGCCGACTTCGATGCGGATCCAGGTCGTGATCGACCACGCGGCACCCGCGCCGAGCAGCGGCGAATCCGGAGCGATGCGGCGCTCGATGCCGACTCCGCCCTGTAAGAATCGCGCGTCGTAGGGACCGATGAGATCCTTGGCCGGCCCGGCGGCGGTGCTCCCGGCGCCCAAGTCTGCGGCGCACGCCGCCACGAACGCCGCTGCACACGCCCACAGAGCCAAGCCGCGCGCACAGAGCCCGCCATAGTGCTCGCGCCCCGTCATCGACCGACCTGTTCGGCACGGCCGGTGCTCGCCTCATTCACGGCAGCGTCGAGCGCGCGAATGGCGCCGACGAGATGATAGAGATTCCCGGCCGGCGCGGGACCCCTCGGGAAATCGCCGCCGGCATCCATGCGATCGTGCCATAGGCCGGGCCTGCTCGTCGCGAGATAGCGCTCGAGCGCATGGGCCGCCGCGGTCGCGGCGAGCCAATGCCGCGAATCCCCGGTGAGCGTGGCGGCCAGCGCACCGGCTTTCAGGCGTTCGGTTTGGGGCCAGAGCCGCGCACGGCCGTCCTGAATGCTGAGGTCGTCGCGCAAGGCGTCGACCGCGACATCCCCGCGCACACCGGCGGCTTCACCGATCTCGATGAGGCGTAATGCGGTCGCGGACGGGGGCGCATCGCGCCGCCGCTGCCAACACATGAACAGCCACGCCCATTCGAATTGATGTCCCGGCTCGACACTGCCGCGATGAGTCTCGGCGATGGGTCGCCACGCGCCGTCGAAATGCTCCCGGATCGCGCCGCTGCCGGGATCGACGAAGCGCGTCTCGGCCAGGCTCGCGAGTTCATCGGCGAGCTCCGACCAAACGGGCTCGCTGCTTCGCCCGCGCCACTCGAGCGCCGCTTCGAACAAGTGCATGTGCGCATTGCTCTCGAGCGGCCTGTCCGGGCTCCGCCCCGAGGCGAAGCCGCCGTCGGGGCGGCCGAGGTCCCGGCGCAGCGCGGCCAGCAGGTCCAAGGCGCTGGGCTCCCACACGGCGGCGATTTGCTGTCCAGCGGCCATCCCGAGCAGCGCAAAGGCCTGGTCGTACAACAGCACTGACTCGTCGAGCGGCGCACCGTTCGTGCCGACCAAGGTGCGGAACAATCCGTCCGGCCGGCCGTAGTGTTCGATGAAGGCGTCGAGCCCGCGAAGCGCAATGGGTTCGAGTTCCGGCATCCCGTATCCCGCTGCATGCGCGAAGGCATATACCTGCCGCGGCTGAACGCGCGCGCGTCGCGGCACGAGGGGGGCGGCGCCCTCCGGATCGAGACATTCGACGAACGCCCAGGATTTTTGATCCACGCCGCGTGTCGACCAGAGCGGCACGGCATCGCGGACGAGCCACCCCAGCAAGCGATCCCGAACGCTGGCTGCGGCCACGATCGGGTCGGCGCGGATGGGCACCCCGGCCACCCGTCAGGCTGGAACCGCGCGCGATCCGGATGCGCGCCCGGGCAGTGCCGCGAAATAGCCATCGTGCGACGGGGATGCGTCGGCCCCCCTGCGCGTATCCTCGGCGATCGCCGTGAGGATCTCACGCAAGCGCCCGGGCTCGACGACGTCCATGAGGGGGTCGTGGCTTTGCTGCCGGGTTCCGAGTCCTTCGAAAATGTAGAACCAGCTCGCGTCGCTGAACAGCTCGCCCGGCAGGGGCCGCACGCGCCCGGTGCGCCGATACCGTTCGATGCGCTCGCCGAGCGAGTCCGGTAATTCGATGCGCCCACAGTCGCGCCAGAAGGGCGTGTCGTCGCGCCCCGTCAGGCAGTAATGCAGCACGATGAAGTCTCGAATGCGCTCCATTTCGTGGCCGAGTTCGGCGTTGTACGAATCGATGTTGCTCTGGGCGAAATCCCGATCCGGAAAGTGTTCCAGAAGCTTGTACATGCCGCTCATGACCAGATGAATGCTCGTCGACTCCAAGGGCTCGAGAAAGCCCGATGCGAGTCCGAGTGCGACGCAGTTGCGATTCCAAAACAGCCGCCGCCGGCCCGTGACGAAACGCAGCAGCCGCGGCTCGGCGAGCGGTTTGCCGCCGATCGCGGACTCGAGATCGGCCCAAGCCTCGGCGTCCTCCAAGTGCCGGCTGCTGTAGACGTAGCCGTTGCCGACGCGATGTTGCAGAGGAATCCGCCAGCGCCAGCCCGCGGCGCGGGCGAATGCCTGCGTAAAGGGCGGACGCGGTCCCTCGAGTTCGGAAGGCACGGCGACCGCGCGATCGCAGGGCAGAAAGCGGCTCCAATCGATATATCCCGTCTTCAACACCTGCTCGATGAGAACGCCGCGAAAGCCGCTGCAGTCGATGAAGAAATCTGCGGACAGCCTCGAGTCATCGCTGCAGATGAGTTCCTCGAGAGCGCCGTCGGCGCGCCGCGTCGCGCCTGCGACGTGACGCTCGAGCCGCCGCACGCCGAGCCGTTCGGCATAGGTGCGCAGATACTTCGCCACCAGCGTTGCGTCGAAATGCAGGGCATAGCGCAGACCGGCGACGGGACCCGACCCGGCCGGGTCCGGAAAACGGAACTTGCCGCCCTCTCCGAGTCTTGCGGCGAGGCTGAAATCTTCGAACACCAGCGGCATTCCGTCGTGGCGCGCCTTCTGCCAGGCATGAAAGAACGGCCGGCGATTGATGGCAGCTCCGAAGGTACCGAACGGGTGCCAGTACGAGTGCTCAGGCCGCGACCAATCGCTGAATTTGATGCCGAGCTTGTAGGTGGCCCCCGTGTGACGGATGAAATCCGCTTCATTGATGCTCAGGAAGCGCAGCAGATCGATGATCGGCGGAATGGTGGCCTCCCCGACACCGATCGTACCGACCTCGGCTGACTCGATCACCGTGATCGAACAGCCCGTTCCGGGCAGTGCGCGGGCGAGGATGCTCGCCGCGAGCCACCCCGCCGTGCCGCCGCCCACGATCGCGATGCTTCCGAGCCTGCGCTGCTGCGTCATGAGTCCCCCTCCGCCTGCCGAGCCCGCCGCTGCCGACTCAGAGTTTACCCTTGAAGCCGACGAAGTAGCGCGAGCCGCTGCGGTCGTAGGTGAACGGCAGGTTCGGCCACTGCAAGTAGGTGTGCTGCGCCTCATCGGTGATGTTTTGCGCCGACAGCACGAGACCGAAATGCTGATTGAAATCGTAGCTCACCTGCGCATCGAGCTGGCCGTAGGGTGCCGAGAACACCTGATACGTCTTCTGGACCCCGTTTTGATCCGCGAACGAGAACGTGGAACCGACCAAGGAGTCGTTGACGGCCTTGTCGCGCCAGGAATACGAGGCGCGGACCGCAAAGCCCTGATGCTCGTAATAGAGCTGCGCGGTCGCCGAGTTCTTCGCGACTCCCGGGATCGGGGATGAGGTCGAGAAGGCCGTCGTTTGCGAGGAGCTCGAATCCGAGTAGGTGTAGTTCGCGGCCGCGCCAAATCCGTCGAGCCAGGGCGCGATAGCCGCGCCGAAGGCGTACTGAGCGCCGAATTCCAAGCCGTAGATCTTGCCGCCGCCGGCATTGACCGGCTGCTGCACGTCGGCCGTCACGCCGCCGATCGTCGTCGGCACCGCCTGGGATTCGACGAAGCTCTGCACCTTCTTGTAGAACGCGCCGACGCTCACGAGACCGCTGCGCGCGAAATAATCCTCGTACGAACCGAACAACTGCCAGGCCCGGTACGGATCGAGCTGCGGGTTGCCGGACGTCCCCCCGGCGAAGCCGAAGCCGTTGGTCTGGCGCGTGAAGTTGTAGGAGTTGCCGACTCCCAGTGAAAACAGGTCCTGCGGCGAAACCACCTTCGCTGCGCCGAAGCGCAGTTTCTGGGCCTCGGTCAGATCGTAGACGAAGTTCAGCGAGGGCAACACGTCCGTGTAGCTGCGTTCCGTCGTCACGGGAACGACGTTCGAATCGATCCCGTTCCACGGCGCCGTACCGTAATAGGTCGGGCTTTGTGCCGCCTGGCCATTGTCGATCGTGAGCTGGGTATGCACCACACGCAGGCCGTAGTTCAAGTGAAAGACGTCGGCACGGTCGATGTCGTCCATCAAATAGAGGGCGGTCGTGTGCTCCGATACGTGGAAGGAACTCAGACCGTCGGCGAAGAATTGCTCGGTGTTGTTGGGCACGCCCGCGCCCTTCCAAACCTGATTGAGGTAGGTCGAAGGATTGCTGAGTCCCGACGTCGACGGATTCTTGACGATGATGTTGCCGGCCGCGAAGTTCGGTACGGTGAGAGCGAGTCCGGGATTCGAGACCGCGGTCGAGTAAGGAATGTTCGGCGTGCCGTAACCCGGATCCTGATAATAGAGCCACGGGCCGCAGGTCGTGCAGCCGGTGTTGCCGGCGACGCTGCCGTCGGCGAGCGTGCCGTTGATGAGGTAGCGGCCGAAGACCTGATTCACCGTGCGGCTGCCGAAGCGGATGCCGGCCGACAAGGTAGACGCGGGGCTGTCGTGCGAACCGAAATCGTAGGCGCCATCGGCGCGCAGCGCGTATTGCTCCTGCGTCGTGTAGTTGGCCCAAGCCCAGTTCGACTTGAACGTCGTGTAGTTCGGGTTGTTGAGCACGTCCGAAGACGTGCCGCGATATGCGATGCTCGGCAGACCGGAGGTGCCGCCGTTCGCATAGCTGAACGTGTAGCCGGGGTTCGCCGGGCCGGAGCCGCAGGTCGCGATATTGCCGTTGTTGCAGCCTGGCGCGGTCGGCGAGGTCGCGATGCCGGCGCTCGTGGCGTACAGGCCGTGCTCGACGTCGGCCTGAGCGGCCTGCAGGTCCGAGGTCGCGCGCGCGAACGCGGCATCGAACACACCCCTCAATGGGCCGCCATCATCGAACTTCGTGACCCACTGCAGGTTGTTCGCCTGAGATACGTTTTCCTGATAGAGGCTCGCCGTCTCGGCGCCCAGGGCATTGAAAGTCGCGTTTTGCACGACGCCGTTGCCGTCGATCGAATACGGCTGGGTGGGGTCGATGCCGGGCAACAGCTTTCCGGGTGCCGTGCCCTGGCCGTTGAACCAGGCCTTGTCCGAATAGGTGTAGGTCGTGTCGTCCTCGCGCGAGTAGAACCATTTCAAGCTGGAGCTGACGCTGTCGCTCAATTTGACGGCGACTCCGAACGCCGCGCCGTCGGTCTGTCGCTGATCGTAGATGTCGGAGAAGTAGCCGAGCTGCGGCTCGATGTAGTACTTCGACAGCGTCGAGAGTCCGCCCGGGGTCAGCACGCCCGAATAGGGTGGCGTCGCCGAGTTCGTGATGAGCCACTGATTGCGGTTCTCGTCCTGAAACTCCTCGGTGTGGGTGTTCTCCTTGTCGTAGGAGAGGCTCGCCGAGAACGCGAGTCGATCGTTGACTTTGTAGGAGCCGACGAGCGTCGCATCGGGCGTCCAACCGCTGTCGCGCAGCGCGTCGGACTCGCGAAAATTGCCCCCGAGCGAGAGCCCGTCAGGCGCCTTGAGGGGGTCTGCCGTCTTCAGGTTGATCGTGCCGCCGAGACCGCCCTCGGTCATCGCGGCGTTCGGATTCTTGAACACGTCGATGCCGCTCACGAGTTCGCTCGGGATGCCCTCGAGCGAACCATACTGCGAGTTCGCGCCGGCGCCGCCGCCCGAGGCTTCGCCCGACACGTAGAACTCCTTGCCCGTCAGGAAGACATCGCCATTCAGCGTGGTCAGGTTCTGCCGCAACCCGTCGATCAGGACGGCCGTTCCCTGTCCCTGCGACCGATCGATTTGAATTCCCGGCAAACGCTGCAGCGCCTCAGCGACATTGGTGTCGGGAAGCTTGCCGATATCCTCGGGAGCGACGGATTCGATCGGGAGATTCGAATTGCGCTTCTCGTCGAGTGCGGATTGCAGCGCCGCACGGAAGCCGGTCACGACGATCTCCTGGAGTTGTTCATCCGGTTTTTGCGCCGTGGGAGTCGAATTCTGCGGGTCCGGGTCGGCAAAAGCCGTGCGGCCGCCGACCAAGGCCTCGAACGAGGCCGCCGTCATCCACGCCAGTCGGGCCGCTCGCCGTGCGCGCTTCTCTCGTTTGTGCGACATGATTTGATTTCCCCCAGGTTTATCGTTGTTGCTTACCAGATTCGCCAACACATTCGCGTTGACCCTACTTTCCCAAGAATAGACAGCGCTGTCAATTTTTTCCGCACTACTGTCGAGCAGCGCTTGCGCGAGTGCGCGATCTTTTGGTGCCCCTTGGAACGCACAATCTGTTGCAGTGCATTATTTCCAGGCTCACTGACACCCCTCGGCCATCTCCATGGTCCGGTCGGCGTCTGTTCCTTTATCACAACACCCCTAGACGGCCGGCTCATGGGGCAGTCTCGCAGGCGCTCTCGGCGCCCCGCGACGGTGCGAGGCTTACGGCGTCGAGCGCGAGCTTCAATCGGCCGCTGGTCTCGATCGCGAAAGGCGCTTCGACATTATCGAGATCGGCGCCCGCGGCACTCAAACAGGCCAAGGGGAGCGTGAGTGTTTGCCAGGCGCCGGTACGCAGCGCGCTGAGCCTCGCGGTCACATCGCGCACGGCCCCGCCGTTCACACCGCAGTCGGCGGCCGGGGCGCCGCTCGCGTCCGGCTGACCGTCGCGGGTGTACGGCGCCGCGCAGCGCAGGCCGACGCTGACCGTGCCGGTCGGTGGCTCGAGAACCTGCACGCGGAACACCAGGCTCAGACCGGCGGCACGCTGGGCATGCAGATCCGCGGGCCGGCCGGAAAATCGCAGCACGGCGGATTGGCCTGCGCGCCAGGTCGCGAGCAGGGCTTTCCTCCCCTGCACGCGGGTCTTTTCGACCGTGAGCGCTGCGCCGGGGCTCACCTGCTGCGTGGTCGTCAGTCGCACTTCGGCACGCGGGTCACTGACGAACACGGACCAAGGCGCGAACACGTGTTCACCACGCAAGAGCGCGCCGTGCGGCGCGCTGATCCCCGGATCCTCGGCCAGGCGCGTTTCGACCGGCGCTCGCCGTGCAGCGTCTTGCGCGTAATGCAAACCGTAGCCGCGCGGGAATAGCGCACCCGTCACGACGCCCTCGGCCGGGAATCGTACCGGGAGCGCCGTTGCCGGCCAGGAAAAAGCGAGTGAGCCGGCAAAATCATAGGGCACGCTGTGGTCGGCAGCGCGAAACAGCACGTCCGCGATCCCTTCAGCCTCGCTGCCGGGCAGCCATGCGGCTACGAAAGCGTCCGAGGCATTGAGTTCGGGATTGACCCAGAGTGGGCGGCCCGACAAAAAGAGGCTGACTACCGGAATGCCGGCGGCGCGCAGCCGGCGCATATGCGCGAGTTGCTTGCGATCGCGCGGCTGGAACTCGAGGGTCTCGCGGTCGCCTTCGAACTCCGCGTACGGGCCTTCACCGTACACGAACAAGGCCGCGGTCGGTTTGTGGGCCGGATCGATGGGAGCGGACCCGTCCACGTCGAACAGCGTTTCGCCGCCCGCGGCGCGGACGGCGGCCGCGATGCCGGCGTAGATCGATGTGGCGCCCGGAAAGTCGGCGTTCGAGTTGTGATCGCCTTGCCAATCGATGGTCCAGCCGCCGGCCTGCGAACCGATGTCATCGGCTGCGCGTCCGATGACCAGATACCGCCCCTGGGGTTCGAGCGGCAAGACGCCATGGGCGTTCTTGAGCAATACGAGCGAACGGCGCACGGCTTCGCGCGCGAGTCGCCGGTGTGCCTCGGAACCGAGCAGATCGAAGTGCCCGGCGACGCCCGCCTGGCGGCGCGCATCCGGATCGAACAGCCCCGCGATTGCCTTGACTCGCAGTATCCGCAGGACCGCAGCATCGATGCGCTCGCGGGGAATCACGCCGGCGCGAACCTCTGCGAGCGTCGACTCGTAGAGGCCCTTCCAGCCGTCCGGCGCCATGAGCATGTCGATTCCCGCGAGCACCGCGGCGGGACAGTCCCACTTCGTGCAACCCGGAATCTGCTCGTGCGCATTCCAGTCGCCGACGACGAATCCGGCGAACCCCAGGCGCTCCTTCAAGGCGCGGGTCAACAGGCAGTGGTTGGCGTGCAGTTTGACGCCGCGCCAGCTGTTGTACGATGCCATGACGATCAGCGCGCCCGCACCGATGGCGGTCTCATAGCCGCGCGCGTGGACGTCGCGCAGGATCGCGAGCGGCGCGTCGTTCTCGCCCTGATCGCGGCCGCCGGCGGTTCCGCCGTCGCCGAGAAAATGCTTGACCGACGAGAGCGTGGCGCCCGGCGCCGGAAATCCCGGCGCATCGACGTTGCCCTGCAGACCGCTGACCATCGCCGCCGCGAACCGCGCGACGACGTCGGGATCCTCCGAATAGCTTTCGTACGCGCGGCCCCAGCGTACGTCGCGCGCGACGGCGACGGTCGGCGCGAACGTCCAGTTGACGCCGATCGCACCGACCTCTTCGGCGGTCGCCGCACCGATGCGCCGCACCAGGTCAGAGTCGCCGGCCGCACCCAAAGCGACGTTATGCGGGAAGATCGTCGCGCCCATGACCTTGGCATTGCCATGGACGGCATCGATTCCGAAGAGGATGGGAACGGACGCGTGACCTGCGCTCGTCCCCGCCCGCCCGGCATCGCGGTAAGCGGTCACCATGTCGAGCCAGGCCTGCGGCGTGCTGCGGACGTTCCCGCCGGGCGCCGCATTACCGCCCGCGAGTATCGACCCGAGTTTGTACTGCTCGAGTTCGGCCGGCGTGATCGAGGCGATATCCGCCTGGATCATTTGCGCGACCTTCTCCTCGAGGGACATCCGCGCAAGAATTCGTGCGGCGGTTGCATCCGCCTCGCCGCGCGGCGTGACCGGTAGCGCGCCCGCCGGCCAGCTATCGGGCTCGCAAGCGAGCGGGTCGCCGACGCCGGGCGGTGCGGCGCGCGCCAGGCCGATCCATACGCCGAGGGCAAGGCAGACGAGCAAGCGAGCGCTGGCGGCGAGGCGCAACGCGGCTGAGCGTCTTCGTTGCATTAATGCCACAATAGAACGAAGAACGCGGGGGATCACAGATATGGCGATGCTTGGCGAGTTACGCACGGGAGGGGCCGTGCCGGTCACGCGATCCATCGACAGAAAGACAGCGCTGCCAATCAGAAACCGATCCGACATGCCGCTATGGTATCGCCAACGACGTGGCTGGGTGGTCTGCATAGACAGACTAATGCCTCAAGTTATCGAATATTGTTCAAGCGGCGACGAGTGCTGCTCCCGATCGGCATTAAACGCAAAAATGTCAGCGCTGTCAATTCCAGATCGTCGCGATGCATGATCCGATGACCCATTTGAGCCGTCTCGACTGGTTCGTCATCGCGTCCTATATCGGCTTCCTCGTGGTCGTGGGGGCGCTGTTTTCGCGTCGGCGACTGCGTTCGGTCGACTACTTTCTGGCATCACGGGCGAGTCGCTGGACACTCGTCGGGCTGGCTTCGTTCGCATCGAACATGTCGCCGACGGCGCTCGTCGGACTCGCCGGCGGCGCGTACGCGATGGGCCTTGCGGTCTACGACTACGAGTGGAGTGCGGTGCCGATACTCGTGTTCTTTTGCGTGTTCATGGTCCCGGTCGTGATCGCGAGCCAGAGCTACACGATGCCGGAGTTCCTCGAACGCCGTTACGACCGGCGGGCGCGGCTGCTCTTCGCGATCATGACCCTGTTCTTGATCGTGTTCGTCGATTCGGCGGGGGTGCTCTACAGCGCCGCGCTGGTGTGTCAGCTGCTCGTTCCCGCGCTGCCCTTGAGCCTCATCGTGCTCGTGATCGCGGGTGCCGCGGGTGCCTACACGATCACGGGCGGCCTGCGCGCCGTGATGTATACCGAGGCGGTCCAGGCGCTCGTGCTGCTCGCCGGCGCGGCCCTGATATCCGCGGGTGCGCTCGAGCGCGTCGGCGGCTGGCACGCGATTCGCGCAGGACTGGATCCGGGATTGCTGTCGCTGATCCGTCCCATCGGCGCGGCGAGCGTGCCGTGGCCGGGATTGCTGTTCGGGATACCGATCCTGGGATTCTATTACTGGTGCACCAATCAATCGATCGTGCAGCGTGTCCTCTCGGCGCGCGATATCGACCACGCACGCTGGGGCACGTTGTTCACCGGGCTGCTCAAGCTGCCCGTGCTGTTTCTCATGGTGCTCCCCGGACTTTGCGCGATCCTGCTGATTCCCAACCTCGGGCAGACGGACCGCGTCTACCCGCAGTTGATTCTGCTCTTGCTCCCCGCCGGGGCGCTCGGTCTCGTGGTCGCCGGCTTCCTTGCGGCGGCAATCGTCGCCTCGGCTTCGATGTTCAATTCAGCGGCCTCGCTGATCACCTTGGACGTGATCAAGGTGATTTCGCCGAAGCGGTCCGACCGCGAACTCGTGCGCGCCGGACGTTGGACGACCGCGGGGCTCATCGTGTTCGCGATCGCCTGGGCACCGCAATTGGTGTCGTTTGCCTCCTTGTGGCAGTACCTCCAGTCCGTACTCGCTTACACGGTGCCACCGGTCGTCACGGTGTTCATGGCAGGCCTCTTTTGGAGGCGCGCGAGCTCCGACGCCGCCGCATTGACCCTTGCCGGCGGCTTTGCCGCGGGGGCGGCCCTGTTCGTCGTCAACGTCCTGTTGCACTGGACGCACGTGCATTTTCTCTATGCCGCGACGCTGTTATGCGGCCTGGACACGGTGATTCTGGTGACGATCAGCGTGCGCGGCGGCGAGCGGATCACGCCCGCACGTGCGGCCGTGATGTGGCGGTCCGAGCGCCCGGCGGCGCGCGGGTGGCGCGACTATCGCTACCAGGCCGCGGCGCTGCTCGCACTGACGCTCTGGCTGGTGTTCGAGTTCCGTTAAGAGTTCAGCCGACAACCGGGCCGCACGGCGCTCCGGGGCGGCCAATCCGCGCTGACCCTGCTTCTCAAGCAATTGGACAGGCTGTAGGCTAGCGCCCGCCGATTTGCCTCGTGTCAGAGCTCCGGCCAACCATGGCCAATCATTATTTCAGTAAGGGGTCCGTTTTGAATCACCCAATAGTTCGTCTCTTCGATACCGCCCAGAAATCGGCGGATGCGATTGCAAGGCTCAGAAAAGAAGGCTTGGCCGCCGACCTGATCACACTCGTCGCGCCCTCGGGCCAGAATAAGGACGCGATTGTCGCCGCGATCACGGCGGGATATGTTCTGAAGTCCGAAGCCGTTGTCTACGCCGAGAGCGTGGCCAAGGGCGATTCCCTCGTGATCGTGCGCGCACCGTTCGGCAGGGCCGGACTCGTGACCAAGATCATCGATAAGTTCGGCCCGAGCGCCTCGCCGGTCACGACGTCGCCGGAGTATTCGCTGCTCTGGGACGAGTCGGCGCCGCTTTCCTCGGCCTTGCGTATCCCAACCCTCTCGAGCGGGTTTTTCTCGACGTTTTGGACCCTGCCCGTGATCACGCGCCGGGACGTCAGTCTGCCGATCCCCGCGATTACGAGGTCGACGCCAAAGACGAAGCTGTCGTCGAACGGGACGCCGCTGTCCTCGCTGTTCAAATTGCCGCTGCTCATCTGACTGCGCAGGGTTTTGAGCCTCGAAGTGTCAGCTAAAGTTGACAAATGGAGTTGACATTCTGGGCTTACATTTGTATGTTGGAGGCGTCGCGGAAGTCACCTCGATAGAGGACTACGGAAGAGGCAAAGGGTCGCCCCGGTGGTTGCAGATTATAAAAATAAGTGGGATCGGCCGAGCGCTGCGGCGTCGGCGGGAATCGTCTGCTTCGATACTGCCCCCGTTCAATCCAGATTCAGTTTTCGTCGTTGGCAATCCGCAGCGATGATCAACCCGCGTGCGGGTCGCGCACGAGATTGGCAGTAGAGTATTTCAGTCTTAAGGAGTGACGGTATGGCAGACGATCCCAACAGAGTGTGGCCGACGGGCCTGACCTTGGCGGAAGCCGAGGAATTGCATAAGCATGTCATCGACGGCTCGCGAGTATTTTTCGCGATCGCGGTAGTTGCGCATATCCTTGCGTACATCTACACACCTTGGCTTCACTGATAGGTAGGTAACATGAACCAAGCTAAAATTTGGTTGGTAGTCAAACCCACCGTGGGCCTGCCCCTGTTCCTGGGCTCGGTCGCGGTGATTGCGTTGCTGGTGCACTTTTCGATCTTGTCGCACACGACCTGGTTTTCGGCGTACTGGAATGGTGGCGCCAAGCACCACGCCACCGTCGAAGCGGCGCCGTGAGAACGTAACGCAAGATCGATTGTCGATGACGAATGAGGGGGTCTGGATCTTTCGATTCCGACCCCCTCGCCTTTGCGGGACCGCGTAGTTAACGGGTGAGCCGAGACCATGAATCGCGTCAGCTTGAAACTCATGAAGGCTTGGGCGGGTTTCGGTCCGCGATTCCTGCCCTTCGCAGACGCCGCGACCGCCGAGTTACCCTTGAGCCGGCTCCTGCGGCTTTCCTTGTTTCAAATCTCCGTCGGCATGGCCCTCGTGCTGCTGATCGGAACCCTCAATCGGGTGATGATCGTCGAACTGGAGGTACCCGCCTCCCTCGTCGGCGTGATGCTCGCCCTGCCCCTGCTGTTCGCCCCGTTCCGCGCGCTGATCGGTTTTCGGTCCGACAATCATCGTTCGGTGCTGGGCTGGAAGCGCGTGCCCTATATCTGGCAGGGAACGCTGGTCCAGTTCGGCGGACTCGCGATCATGCCGTTCGCGCTGCTCGTGCTGGCGGGAGCCGGCAATGCCAGCCATGCACCGGTCTGGATCGGACGCCTCGGCGCGGCGCTCGCCTTCCTGTTGGTAGGCGCGGGGCTGCATACCACGCAAACCATCGGCCTTGCGCTCGCCACCGACCTCGCACCCGTGGAGTCCCAGCCGAAAGTCGTCGGACTCATGTATGTGATGCTGCTCGTCGGCATGATCGTGAGCGCTCTCGTGTTCGGTCAGGCGCTCGTGAATTTCACGGGCGGACGACTGGTTCAGGTCATTCAGGGCTCGGCGCTCGCGACGATGATCTTGAACGTGATCGCGCTCTGGCGACAGGAGGCCCGGCGCCCCGCGCGCCTCCATCCCAAGGCCGTCGGCGCCGATCCAAGCTTCAGCGACGGCTGGCGCGAGTTCACGCGCGGCGAACTCGCGGTCCGCCGACTCGTCGCGATCGGCGTCGGCACGATGGCCTTCAGCATGGAGGACGTCCTGCTCGAACCCTACGGCGGCCAGATCCTGCATCTTACCGTGGGGTCGACGACCAAGCTCACGGCGACGCTCGCCGTCGGCGGCCTCATGGGCTTCGCATTGGCCTCGCGCGTGCTGAGCCGGGGGGCCGATCCCTTTAGGATGGCATGCTCCGGTGCGCTCGTCGGGATACCGGCGTTTCTCTGCGTGATCCTGGCAGCGCCGCTCGCCTCGCCGTTCATGTTCGCCCTGGGCACGTTTTTGATCGGCTTCGGCGGTGGGCTGTTCGGCCATGGCACTCTGACGGCAACGATGAATCGCGCGCCCGCGGACCAACGCGGTCTCGCGCTCGGCGCCTGGGGCGCCGTTCAGGCTTCGGCGGCCGGCATTGCGGTCGCCATGAGCGGCATCATTCGCGACGTCATTGCCGGCATGGCCGGGGAGAACCGCTTCGGCGCGCAGCTGGCCGGGCCGGCAACCGGCTACATGGCGGTCTATGCGCTGGAAGTCTTGCTGCTCTTGGCGACGATCATCGCCATGGCGCCGCTGATCCGACCGGATGCTCTGCGACCCGCGAACGCCCCCTCGCCGCCGCTCGGCGCGAGTCCGCGCGTCGATCCGCTCGATACGCTCGTCGAGTTCTACGCGAGACGCTAGGAGCGCGTGATGGCACGCCTGACGATCCTCGAGTATCCGGACGCGCGTCTCACCACGGTCGCCGCACGGGTCACGGTTTTCGATGCCGCGCTCGGTCGCCTCATCGAGGATCTCGTCGAAACCATGTATGCGGCGAAAGGCATCGGTCTCGCGGCGACGCAGGTCGATGTGCATCTGCGGCTCATCGCGATCGACGTCGCCGAAGCCGCCGATTGCCCCCAAGTGTTCATCAATCCCGAAATTCTCGCGAGCGAACTCCCGGGCTTGGTCGAGGAAGGCTGCCTGTCGCTGCCGGGCGTCTATGAAAACGTCAAGCGCGCAACCCGGATACGCGTCCGTTTCCAGGACCGTGATGGAACCGTTTTGGAGCGCGATCTCGACGGTATGGCGGCCGTCTGCGTACAGCACGAGATGGATCACCTGCAGGGCAAACTGTTCGTCGACCGCCTGTCGTTCTTCAAGCGGCGCAGCGCGATCAAACGGCTCCTGGCATCACGCCTGCAGCCGAAAGGTGAGCGGCGCGAGGCTGCCAGCGGCTGATTCAGGCCGTCAGACCGTGCGCCGCCGTCGGTTCGTCTCGTCCCGGCCGAGCGTCGCGCCCCGCCGTGTCGGGGTCCCACGGTGCGTCGTTCGCGGCGCTCCCACCATCCGCCTCGCCCAAGAGCTTACCGGCCGCATCGTGACGCAGCACGAGACGCGGCGCCCGTGACCAGCTCGC
>Ga0302320_10001474_pt1 | contig 56753 bp, 55 predicted proteins | sample Bog_T0_3_FD_202130 | JGI IMG/M metagenome (GOLD analysis project Ga0302320, IMG submission 202130) | Peat permafrost microbial communities from Stordalen Mire near Abisko, Sweden - Bog_T0_3 | ecosystem: Environmental > Terrestrial > Soil > Wetlands > Peat | place: Sweden: Abisko, Stordalen Mire...
CTCTGAGGATGGAACGCAGATTGCGCGCCACAACGGTGTCTGGCAGCCCTTTGCGGGCACTCAGTTTCAGCCCAACTTCAGCTACCTGCATGAGCGCGAGCACAAGCGCGAACTGCGTTTGGAAAGCGCGCAGGCAGGAACACAGATCACCGCATCCCAGCATGAAGACCTGGAACGCAACCTGATCTTCAATCTGCGCTCGATGTTCGTGCAGGTACTTGAGGCCAAGGCCGTACTTGAGCTCGCAAAGGTCGATCTTGAGTACTACGACAAGATCATCGACATCAGTCGCACACGATTTAAAGCTGGCGACATCGCCCAGATCGATCTGGATCGCATCGAGCTGCTTCGCGTGCAATATGAGTCTGAAATTGAAACGGCAATCGTGAACTTGCGCACCGCGAAGTTTGCTCTCCTTCAACTCATCAATGAGCGGACGCCGGTGGAGAAGTTTGACGTCACCGGGACATTCGATTGGAGCGATACCCTGCAACCTCTCGACGACCTGCACCAGATCGCCCTGGATAACCGGCCAGACTTGCGGGCGGCCATTCAGACCATCGAGCAATCGGACACCAATCATAAACTCGCCATCTCGAATGGTTCCGCAGACCCAACATTCAGCGCGTGGTACACATACAACCCCTCTTTCAATAATCCGAACGACCAGCAGACGCTGGGCTTAAGCGTCAGTATTCCGCTACGCATCTTCGATAAGAACCAGGGAGAAAAGAAGCGCACCCTGATCGATATCGACCGGAGCAAAAGCGCGGCAGATGCCGCAAAGGCCCAGGTATTCGACGATGTGGATTCGACTTACGAGCAATTGCGCAGCAGCATTGCCCTCCTCAAACCTTACAAAGAGAAGTATCGCGACCAAGCCACCCGCGTTCGCGATACAGTCACTTTCTCCTATGAGCATGGGGGCGCGTCTTTAATGGACTTCCTGAATGCCCAGAGCGACTACCGCGTCGTGCAACTGGCCTATACACAATTGGTCGGCTCTTATTTGACGTTCGCGGGCCAATTGAACATGGTGGTCGGGCATGAAGTGATGCATTGAGAGCCGGGACGAGAGCACGTCAAAAGGCTGGATCCATCGAACATCGCTGGGAAGGACAGAGGGAATGAAGAAGGAAGAAGTTCGCGCACTGATTGAGGAGATTGGAATTCTACCCTCGGTACGCGTCACATCTCAGGACCTTGCACAATATGCGGCCGAGACGGTGCACGCCGCCGGCATACCGATCGTGGAGATCACGCTGACAACTCCTGGCGCGCTGAGCCTCGTGGCCGATTTGGCCAAGCGCTACCCAGACCTGGCAGTCGGAGCCGGCACCGTGCTGGGCCAGGATCTAGCTCGTCGCGCGATTGACGCGGGTGCACAGTTCATTACCAGTCCGGGCTTCATTCCTGACGTTGTTGAATACGCGTTGCGCGCCGGGGTCGTCGTGTTTCCAGGCGCCATGACGCCCAGTGAAGTGATCGCTGCGTGGCGAGCAGGGTCTGATTTTGTCAAAATATTTCCCACAGCTCCGGTGGGCGGAGTGCAATATGTGCGCGCCCTAAAGGTTCCATTGCCGCAAATTCCACTGATCGTCACCGGCGGCGTGAACCAGGCGACAGCCTCTGAATACATCGCGGCGGGTGCGACTGCAATTGGAGTTGGCGCCGAACTGCTCCCCCACGAAGCCTTAGCTCTTCGGCAGACAGATCGAATCCACGAGTTAGCGCGTAGATTTGTTGCGCTTGTTAAGGACGGGCGCGCGGTTCCAGAAGACTAAGTCTGACCAGTCAGCTGGCTTTGATCAAGCTAGGGACTCAGGACCCTCTTCCTGGGATGTGGCTATCTGAGTGGCTTGCACGCAAAGGGTCCTCAGCTCGCTGCGCCGTTTGAATGCAGGAGCTTGGCCACCGCGGACTCTCATGCCATAGGGATCGAGAAGTTGCGGGCGTGTGGCTATTTGAAGGGAATCTGAACGGCAAACCCCGTCTCGCCTTTACGGATTATTTATGCAGAGACTATAACTTCTTCATGTAATTTCAGCGAGTCTGTCCTTATAAGTTCTTGATGTAGGGCACGCTATTCTTGCCTTGAGTTCATCGTTTGGAAGTACCTGTTCGATCCGAGTGAGATGCCGAAAACAGCTGCTGTGCATTGGCTTAGACAGTTCGGTAGCCCAAGAACTGGGGCGCAAGTTCTCGCGGCGTGCGCAGGGTTGGCTTCGGTCACTTGCTTTGGCGTTTTGCTTCACCTGGATCTGACAAGCGTCAGTTTCCTGTATCTACTCGTCGTCATCGCTGCCGCCTTGTACGGAGGATTCTGGCAGGCGTCGATTGTCTCCGCGCTCGCCGCGCTCTGTCTGACGTTCTTCTTCATTCCACCGGCTTTCAGCTTTTCTATGCAAGACCCCAGAGATTGGGTTGCCCTTGGGGCATTTCAGGTGACCGCCGTGGTCATCAGCCGATTATCGGCAAAGGAATTACGAAGCAAGCGAGAGGCTGAGGTCCATCGCGTCGCAATGGAGCGTCTCTACGAGTTGAGCCGTAACTCGCTCCTGATGGATATGCGCGAGCCGCCAGGACCCCAATTGGTTGTTCTGATAGAGAGAATTTTCAATGTCGAGGCTGTGGCCCTTTTCGACTTGAATCTGGGCCGGCAAGACCGCGCTGGAGACTGGCGCGAGGAGGAGGAAGACATTGCGAAAGCGAGCTTTCTAGAAGAAGCCGAAGAGAACGCCGAAGGGGGACCAACGTGGCGCCGCACTCTGACGGTAGGGTCCAGGCCGGTAGGTTCTCTCGTTTTAAGGGGAGATCTCACGGCTACCGTCGTCGATGCACTTGCTTCGCTTGCCGCGATCGCGATCGAACGTCATCAATCCTGCGAGAAGGAAGAGAGAGCCGAAACCGCCAGCAAGACCGAACAGCTCCGCGCCGCCGTGATGGACGCTTTGGCGCACGATTTGAAGACGCCGCTCACGGCGGTGCAAACTGCCAGCTCCGGTTTGCTCGAGTTGGGGCGACTCACCTCTGCGCAGCGCGATCTTGCGTCGCTCATCAACGAGCAGGCGATCGAACTGAATCGGTTGTGTACGCGTCTCTTGCTCACAGCCAAACTGGAGGCCTCTCGATTCGGGTTGCACGCGGAAGACGTCAATATCGCGGAGTTGATTGCGGAAGTGTTGACCCGGCAGAACGATCCATCGGTTCGAGAGAGATGTCGGATTAGGAATGAAGATGAGGCCCTGACGGTCTCCGCAGATAAGGCTCTCTTGTCGATGATCGTCGCGCAGTACCTGGACAATGCGCAGAAGTATTCAACGGCAGGTAGCAGGATCGATGTCGAGGTTGTTCGAAGTCATTCGGAGATGGTTCTTTCCGTCCATAATGTGGGTTCGACCATTAGAATCGAGGACCGGGAACGGGTCTTTGACCGCTTTTATAGAACGAGCGATCTAAAAGATTCTGTACCCGGCACCGGCATTGGATTATCGGTCGTGAAAAAAGCAGCGCAGGCTCATTCCGGGCACGTCTGGGTCATCAGCGACGAGGCGTCGGGCACTACCTTCTTTCTTTCGATCCCGATTGCAGCAAGGAGAACGTTACGATGACGGACACCGACAACTCAGTCAAGGGAACTATTCTGGTGGTTGATGATGACGCGCCTACAAGGCGAGCACTCCGAGTGACATTGTCGGAGATGAACTTCAATGTCATTGAAGCGGCTCGCGGCGAGGAGGCCCTGTCGCTTGTGCGCATCACGTGGTTCGATGCCGTCTTGCTGGATGTGGAGATGCCTGGCATGGGGGGAGTGGAAACGTGCAGGAGAATTCGCCAGGCAATTGCACGCTTACCGATTCTGATGTTGACGGTGATGGATAGCGAAGACGATAAAGTGCTCGCGTTGGATGCCGGAGCAGATGACTATATTACCAAGCCTTTTCAGCTAAGAGAATTAACCGCGAGACTGCGCTCCGCCGTGCGCAGAAGAAACGCGCAGGATGGCAACAACGATGCTCCGATCCGCTCTGGAGATCTCGAACTCGATCCAGTGAAATACCGCGTGATCAAGGCGGGCCGCAGAATTCACCTCACGCCGAAGGAGTTTGAAATGCTCCATTACCTGATGAAGCACGCGGGCGAGCCCATTCCGCATGCGCGCTTACTGAAATCGGTATGGGGGCCAGATTGCGGAAATGAACTCGAGTACCTGCGCACGTTTGTGCGCCAGTTGCGCAAGAAAATTGAAGACGATCCAGGGAATCCGAAGTATTTGTTGACGGATGCGTACGTTGGCTACCGCTTTACCGAACAGCCGATCGCGCCGTAAGGTCCAGCTCAAGTTCGGCCCCGTCTATCGTCCATCTGATCCTTCTTCGTTCTTGGGAAATCCTGCCTTTCGTTGACCGCACGACGGAAGTTCACCGATGGCCGCCGCCGTGACGAGGCGTCGCGAGCTGAGATTGCTCAAGCTCTTTCACGTCCAATTCGCCATCGTGATTTCTATCGAGACGGTCGAACTCGGCGGCCATGAACGCCATGAATTCGGCCCTGGAAACCTTGCCGCTCTTATCCGCATCCATCAACACAAGAAGCTTTTTCGCCTCTGCCTCACCTGCAACAACGGCCCCCGGCAGCGGTCCCGGTACGGTGGCTTTCGTGCCGGTGTCTGGGGTTTGCGGTGCGGCATTCTGGCCGGCGGCACACATGCTGTTTCCTGTTAGGCCAACGTAAAACACCCCCAGAAGGACCATGAGCACAAACCTTTTCCCGCTCTGTAACATGCTTCTCTCCTTTGTCCGAAACACCGATTCTAGTTCGTCCGGTGTGCCCACGCAACAATGTGCAACGGCTGAGAGCCACAGAGCACGCCCTGCCGAGAGCGAACAACGCAAAGAAACGGGCCACGCAAGAGTGGGTTGAAACTCTTGCGTGGCCCGTTTTGTTCAGCGATGTTTCTCCGGCCTTGCGCCCGCGGTTAGAATCGGACCATGATCGCCAAGGTCGTGACCGTTTGGTTGGTTCGTAGATCCGGCCACCACAGTGCCTTGGTGCCGCTATTTCCGTTGTTAAGGCCAAGCCCGATGCAGTTTGAGATGGCCTGCGCCTGTCCGGTGGCAAAGGTCGCCGCTCCGGCTGCCGTTGGGAAGTAGCCCGCCCCTGCGTCGCCGCCGGCTGCGCATTGGTAGTCGGCAGGGGATCCATTGGATCCGCCTGGCGGTGTGATCCCGCCGTGTCCCGTCCAATATGGAATATCCGAGAAGCGGTATCCCGATTCCAACCGGAAGGTGATGAACTGGCTCGGCATGTAGTCCACGGTCACAGTCCCATCGTGCATCTGGGCGCGGTCCCCCGGATTCTCGGTAAAGTAAGGCGTTCCCGTCACCGCCGTTGCATTGTTGATGGGCGGCAGAAGGGTGAGGTAGCGTCCCGGGTTGGTCATCTGCCCGCCACCAAGGGTCACAGCCCATACATCTTTCTTGAACCAGAAGCGCTGATAGGCCATCCATCCGGCGAACGACTGCTTCGGCTTTCCATTCTTGGAACCGTGGCAATTCACACCGCCGCTGTAGGTATCGCTCGTACCCATCTCCGGCGATACTCCATTTGCCGGATAGGGTCCGCCCGCCGCTCCACCGCCATACTCGCAGCCAACATCGCCGGTTACCGTAAACGCCATCTTGTCCAGGAAATCGTGCGGTTTGTCGTAATACTTCACTTCGACGCTGTTATCGGTGTGTATGCGGGACCGAGTTGCTCCGCTTCCTCCCGTCAGCTGGCTTTGCTGCTCGAGTGGATCGTCTTCACCCAGACCGTAATTATTCGTCACCAAATCCAGCCAACTGGTCGGCCGCCACAGAATCTGTCCGCCCAACCCTGGCTTGCCATTGGCCCTGGCGTACGTCTGCCAGCCGTTAATGAACCACGGCTCGACCTTCAGCTTGGCCGTGGGAAACCACTGGAGTCGCACGCCATTGAAGAACCACGGAGTATTGGAGGAAACGAACGAAGGTTGATAAGTCCAGTTGTCGAAGTTGTAGTAACTGAAGAGCCCGATATAGGAGACGAAGATACCGGCGTCCAGGTTCAAGCCATGGTTCACGTCCCAGTGATAGCCACCCCAGCCTTCCGCGACATACTTGTACGCGCCGGAGAGGTCCCATGTGCCGCGGACAACGCTGGGATCGTTGCGCGTTGTGGTCACAGACCAGAGGCCGCCGCACAGGCAGAGAAAGCGTCCGCGCACATTGTCGATGCGAATGTCGCCGCCAACTGAGATCTGCTCAAGCTGCCATTCGTCGGAACGGAATGTCTCCGTCGAGCCGCCCAGTGTGTCATCTTCGGGATGGTTGTAATCGATGGTGTAGTTGGCGTCGGCGCGAAACTCCGGCGTGAAATACTTGGTCGCCATCGGGCTATCCACCTGGTGGCCGTTGTTGTTCAACCAGGTCCAGTCACCCGGGAAGGGTGCGGATTTGGTAAGACGTTCCGCGGAGATTTCGGGTGGAGTGGGAGCCGCTGCGGCAGCTGGTGCGGCGGCTGGTGCGGCAGCTTGAGGAGCAGCTTGCGGGCTCGCTTCTCCTTCGGCGACGCGCAATGCGATCGCGTCATGATCCGCGCTGGCCCCTTCGCTCGCTGCGCCACTTGGGTCGAGCTGCGACTCGAGCTTTGACATACGCGCCTTGACCGCGGCTTCCATTTGCGCCATCTGCTCCAGTTGCTTCTTCATGTCCGCGAGTTCACGAATGGCCGCGTCGCTCTTTAAAGGCAGTGCGGTGCTTGCCGGAGTGGCATTCGCAGCGGAATCGGATGTGGGAGTTACGACCGCCGACGGGGACCCAGTTGCGGCCGCTTCTGCATCCTTGGTTTTGGCTGGGCCATCTTCTGCCCACGCCGATGCGCATACCATCGGGGCAAAGGCCATGGCTATCACCGCGATGCCTCTTCGCCAACCGACATTCGCTGAGCTCAATCGCTCGATCATTGGTTTAATGCCTCCAAGAAAATTGTTAAGGCGCGTCTCAACTTCCCCCCTCGAAACTCTGAAATACAAAAACGATGGATCGAGGGCGGAAGATCGGCGAACCTCAACAACTTCATCATGGCGACCAAACCCATAAGACTTTTGTAAGCGAATCGCAAGGATGGTATTTGCCCATAAAGACGCATAAGTGTTTTGAGATTTCCTTATGAATATTTGTGAGTTTCCTCATGCAATCGCCACGGATTCCGTCCCAGGTGGATGGCGGCAACCGCCATCCACGAAATCGATAACTCCGAACCAAGTGGCGGCAGCTGAATCAGCGTTCGATGTTTTACGTGCCCAAGGCAAAGGGCCACCACTCGCGAACGACGAGCGAATCGAGGGCTGTGCCCGATCCACCGCGAAAGGCGAGGGGATACGGGGACGGAGATCGCCCCACTGGAACTCCAAGACTCCCCACCTCCCGGCCCCCCCCGGCCGCCGGAAGATGCTGAACAGTTTAGAGTGGATGGAGCGCAGCTATGAAAGACTCGATCCACGTATCCAAAGAGAATTACCTCAAAGCGGTCCTGGAGGCGGAGGCCGAGGGGCACCAGGTGATCCCGGTCATGTTGGCGCACTGGCTTGAGGTTTCGGCGCCGGCAGTGACAATGGCGTTGAAGCGCTTGAAGCGCGATGGCTTTGTTGAGGTGGGCTCGGACGGAATTGTCCGGCTGACCGCACTGGGCCGGGAGACGGCTTACCGCACAGCTTTGCGCCACCACCTGATCGAACGCATGCTCAGCGAAATCTTCGGCATGGAGTGGTATGAGATTCACGAGGAGGCGGAGCGTCTGGAGCACGCCGTTTCTCCTGCGTTCGAGTCGAAGCTGAAGGAAAAACTGGGGGAAGCCGGAGCCTGCCCCCACGGCAATGCCGTGCTCCCGTTGAGTCCCGTTGAGCGCAAAAAGAAGGGCGAAACCCCGCTTACCGAAGCCCAGGTTGGCCAGCGCTACACCGTGACCAGTCTGCAGGAGCGCGATCCCAAATTGCTGCTTTTTTTGCATCAGACCGGGATTGGGCCGGGAAAAACCCTGCGCATCCTGAGCCAGAACTACGACCAGACCGTTTCCATCGAATTCGCGGCCGGAACCTCGATTCTGGGCCGGCCCGCAGCCGAGGCCGTGTGGCTTCGCGCCGAAACACATTCGTAATCAGATATAATCATTAAAATTAACTACGATTAACCAACTTGTGGCATACTGGTTGTGAGGCAATCCTCAGGCCTTGTTCACCTATGCATGCCAAGCTGAGCGCCCAACTTGAAGTCACCGAACCATCTCTGCCCGAAGTCCATTCGAGCGTGACCGTGTCCCGCTCGCCGGTCTACTGGCGGCGCCTGCTGGGTTTCCTCGGCCCCGGTTTTCTCATCTCGGTCGGGTACATGGACCCGGGAAACTGGGCCACCGACATAGCCGGCGGGTCCCAATTTGGGTATACCCTCCTCTCGGTCATCATGATGTCGAACCTGATAGCCATTCTGCTGCAGAGCTTGAGCCTCAAGCTCGGCGTCGCCACGGAACGGGACCTGGCGCAGCTCTGTCGAGAGCGCTACGGGCGCTGGGTGAGCTTTGGCCTTTGGGTGGGCGCCGAAATCGCCATTGCTGCCTGCGATCTGGCGGAAGTGATCGGCTCGGCGATTGCCCTCAATCTCCTGTTCCATATCCCACTCTTTTACGGCGTGTTGATCACCGGGCTCGACGTGCTGCTGATTCTGCTGCTTCAAAAATGGGGTTTCCGCTGGGTCGAAGCCCTGGTCATAGCCTTAATCGGCACCATCATCGCCATGTTTGCCGTCCAGCTCTTCCTGTCCCGCCCGGAGTACGGACCGGCGCTGCGCAATCTCTTCGTTCCTTCTGTCTCGATTGTCTCTAATCCAACCATGCTGTACATCGCGATCGGCATGCTCGGTGCCACGGTGATGCCGCACAACCTGTACCTGCATTCATCCATCGTGCAAAGTCGCCGCTACGACCGCACTCCCAAAGGCAAGCGCGAAGCCATCTTCATGGCCAACATCGATTCGGGCCTGGCGCTTACTGTCGCGTTGTTTGTGAATGCGGCCATCGTGGTCGTGGCCGCCGCGGTCTTTCATCGCAGCGGACACTTCGAGGTTGCGGCGATCGAGGATGCCTACAAGCTTCTCAGCCCGCTCGTCGGCGCGGCCGGCGCGAGTACTCTGTTTGCGATCGCCTTGCTCGCCAGCGGACAGAACTCGTCCATTACGGGGACCTTGGCCGGCCAGGTCGTCATGGAAGGCTTCATTCACATCAAGTTGAAGCCCTGGCTGCGGCGCATGGTGACCCGCTCAATCGCCATCGTGCCCACCATCATCGTGGTCTGGTACACCGGCGAGCGCGGAACCGAAAAACTGCTGCTTTTGAGCCAGGTGATCCTCTCCCTGCAACTCAGCTTTGCCGTGGTTCCCCTGGTGCTGTTCACCGGTAGCCGCAAGACGATGGGCGAATTTGTGAACCCGTTCTGGCTGCAAGCTCTTTCCTGGTTTGTGGCGGCGCTCATCGCTGGATTGAATGCCTGGTTCCTGGTGTTGATGCTGCGCAGCTAAAGCATTTTTTGCTTTTCTGCAGACTCCCGTGCCCCATCCTTTCCGCGTCTTCATGCGGAAAGGGCGGGAAATCGACAGGTTTCATGACGACACGATTCCCGGAAATGCTCGAATCGAAATCAGGCGGTCAATATCCATTTGCTGACGTCGAGATGGTGCGGATGAAAGTCTGCGCATCTCCCGCCGTCGAGTCGACGAAGGTCACATCGGCCGGATCGCGCCGTGGCGTGTCCACCGCCAGGAAGACCAGCGGTTCTTCCATAATCTCCGGGATGCTATGAATCACATTCCGTTTGAAGAACAGTAACTGCCCGGGACCGAGTTCGATCGCCGCGTTATCTCCGACGATGAACTTCGCGCGCCCGGTGATCACCTGGAGATACTCGTCGCACGTCTGGTGGTAGTGCGCCGGTACGGCTTTGTAAACGCGGAAGACGCGCACACTCGCTGCGGCCTCATCGGTCAGGCGCGTATCCAGGAGCATGGTTGCAGCTGAATCCGGGAAGGCCGCTGCGATGGTGTGCAGGTCGAATGTTGCGCTCGGACTCGCAGCGCTCGCCTGGGGAATCGTACTGCCGCCCGTTGCCATGTCGAACCCCTCGTATCCACGATATCCGATTCGGCATGCCTGTCCCCGGACAAGCAAACCGGCTAGGATAGTGGGCATGCATGTGCTTTCAGCGCTAGAGATGCAGGCTTGCGACCGCGCGACAGCCGAGACCTTTGGCCTTTCCTCCATCGCATTGATGCGCAACGCAGCCCGGTCGATCGCCGACTTTGCCCGGCAGCAGTTCCCGGGAGCGCGCCGCGTGACCGTGCTCTGTGGACGCGGCAACAATGGCGGGGACGGCATGATGGCGTCCCGCTTGCTTGCCGAGCCCGGTCCGTCCGGCATCGCCCTGGAGGTAACCACCCTGCTTCTCGGTGCGCCGGAGGGATTCGATCCCGATGTGGTCACAGCCTGGGGAGAGCTGTTGGCCCATGCCGCACCCGGAACCGTGCATGTCATCGAGACAACCGCGGACTTTGCGTTGTATCCCCAAGCGTTGCAGTGCGATCTGCTGGTCGATGCCGTGGTGGGCACCGGCTTCAAACCACCCTTGCGAGGGTTGGCCGCGGAGGCTCTCGATTGGCTGCAAGCGAGCCGTGCGCCGGTTCTTTCCGTCGATCTACCCTCCGGTTGGGCTGCGGACGCGACCGATCCCCTGCCCAGCGGTCCGGTCTTTCCATCGGACGCGGTTGTCACGTTCACTGCGCCCAAGCCTGCTCACGTCTTCGGGCAGTTGACCCGGCACTGGAATCAGCCGGTTGTTGTCGCGCCGATCGGTTCGCCGGATGCGGCGATTGTGTCAAAGCTAAGCATCCGGTGGGCGGGGACGGCGATGCAACTCGTGCGCGCGCCTCGCGCGCCTGGCGCCAACAAGGGGAACTTCGGCCATGTCCTGGTGGTGGGTGGATCGATCGGCCGTTCCGGGGCTCCTTCCATGACGGCGTTGGCGGCCCTGCGCAGTGGGGCAGGTCTGGTCACCGCCGCTGTCCCCGCGCCTGTACAGCCTCTGGTGGCCGCGGTCGCTCCGGAGTTGATGACATGGCCGCTTCCCGCCAGCGGCTCGGGGGGGATCTCTCCGGACAGTCTGAATCCGGCGACACTCTCTGCCCTGATGGCAGGCATGTCCGTCCTAGCCATTGGACCGGGCCTGGGCCAGGCTCCAGAAACCGTGAAGTTTGTCACCGGCCTGCTGTCGGCGACGAAGATTCCCGCCGTCATTGACGCCGATGCGTTGAATATTCTGGCGTACAAGCCGGTGCTCCTCGCCAAACTGGCCAAAGGGCGGACTGTGGTCTTGACTCCCCATCCAGGCGAGATGGCGCGCCTGGCCGGAATCAGCGTTCCCGAAGTTCAGGCACGACGGCTCGAGGTTGCCCGCGGCTTTGCCGCGCAGTTTGGCGTAACCCTGGTGCTGAAGGGCGCGCGCACCGTGATTGCCCATCCGGATGGCCGGCTCGCTGTGAATACAACAGGCAACCCCGGCATGGCCAAGGGTGGGAGTGGTGACCAACTCACCGGGCTGGTCGCGGGCCTCCTGGCCCAGCATCCGGCCGCTGTGTCGCGCGCGATCGAGGCTGCGGTCTACCTCCATGGGTTGGCAGCCGACTTCGCCGTGCGCGACGGAGATGAGCATACTTTGCTGACTTCTGATAGCCTGCGCGAATTTTCTCGGGCTTTTCGCTTTGATTCACGGGGGCAGAACGGGTATGTTTGGTTGCAGGGGCTTCCTGCGGCGTAAGCCGGAGGTTGGATACGATCCACCAATCCCCAACGAGGCAGACCGATGACCAACGTTGCCCCTGCTGCACCCACCGTGCCTCCCGAAGCTGCGAAGACGCATGAGTTCTCCACCAAGAGCGGTGCAGACACCATTGAGGTTGGCCGTAAACTGGCGGCGCTCCTGAAGGCCCCGCAGCTGTTGATCCTGCGCGGCGACCTGGGCACCGGCAAGACCACGCTGGTGAAGGGAATTGCCGAGGCCCTCGATGCTGCCGAAGCCGAAGAGGTCACCAGTCCGACTTTCACGCTGATTCATGAATATGACGGCACGCAGAAGGGGAAGCCCGTGAAGCTCTTCCACCTCGATGTATACCGCCTGGAAGGCGAGCGCCAATTGGAGACGTTGGGTCTGGACGAGTTGTTGACTCCCAACGCGCTGGTGCTCGTGGAATGGGGCGAGAAGTTCAAAAGCATCAAGAAGAAGGCGACCGGCGAAATCGTCATTACCGCAACCGGCGGCGATGCACGCAAGATTACAGTCACTCTTAAAGATCCGGCCTGATTTGAAGCAGGACGCCCTTCCCCTTTCCACACTGTCTTCCTGATCGCTCGCAGTCCATCGATGGGCACGAGCCGAAGTTTCGCCACCAACTCCGATCCATCGCAGTTGCCCGCCGCGGACAACTTGGCCGAAGCCTCTGTGTCTCAAGACTCCATTCACTCAAGCCACGTTCTCCTCCGAGCGGAAGAACTTCCATCGAAAACCTCGGGCATTCTTGCTCTTGCGATAGACTTCCGTGCCCCATCGAAAACCTCGGGCATTCTTGCTCTTGCGATAGACTTCCGTGCCCCATCCTTTCCGCTTTTTCCTGCGGAAAGGGTGGGAAACCCATGAATTCCAGGTCTACACAATTTCAAATTTCAGAAACTGCCATGAATTCTTCCTCCGTGCAAGCAGAACGCTGTCGGCCCATTGCGCCTGAATTGTGAGCCGGATCACTAACACCATCGATCCATTGTTCCGCCGTCCCTGTGGAGCTAGACTGAACCGTCTCATCCAAACACATTGATGCCGTGCATCCGGCGCATATGTCATGCCGGGGATCGGGATCTCGGCACGGGGTTAGGTACGAACGAATGACCGCGCAAGAAATGTTGGGAACTCCGGATTGTTCGAGTCAGCAAGCGGCTTATCGGGGCGCGATCTCCCTTGTTGTGCCGGACAATGCTTGCGGCCCCGTCGACGCTGCGAAGGTGTACACACGGCATCCCAACTCCTGGGCTGCCTACGGAAGGTTTCTCTATGCAGCCATCCGCACCCGCAGTGCGGCCTCTATCACATGCTCCGGCGACGGCCTTTTCTTTTTTCGGCGACGCGTGAAGGGCTTCGATCCGAGCCTGGTGTATGCCTTTCACGAATCGGCTTCGGCGGAGACGGACATCTGGACGACGGCGGAGAAGGCTGTTCAGCGACTCGCCAGCCGCTCCCGCGTGGATCAGCTCAACCTCTATGTTGCCGGAGCCATCCCCCAGGAAGATGGGGCCGGGAGCCCGTTACACCCGGTGCTGGGCGGTGCCTACCTGGGGCTTGCCCTCCCCTGCGAAACACGCGACATCCTCGAGCTGCGCGATTCTTACGAGGGGTTTCTGCAGGGCCTCGGGCACAGTAATCGGCGCCACATGAAGGCGCATTTCAAAGAAGCCGTCGAAGGAGGCTTTCGCCTGGAACTGAGCCGCGATCCGCAAGCTCCCGGCATGGAGCGTCGCCACGACCTCGCAAAGAAATCGCGGCCCATTCCATTCTCCTGCGATCTGGTGCAGGCATTCGACGACCTGGCGCACGCCCAGCCGGGTTTCTTCCACGCCGCGCTCATGGGGCCTGAAGAGGAATTCATGAGCTATTGCAGTGGATTTCTGGAGCGCGACAGCGCCGTGGTCCTGTACCAGTTCAACCACCCAGGTTATCCGCGGCTGGCGCTTTCCATGACCCTCCGTGCATTCCTCATCCAACATTGGGCAGGAACCGAGATCAAGCGGATCCTGTTTCCGCTGGGCATCAATGGACACCTGGCCCATGCCACCACAACCAATCCCATTGCGCAGGTCTTCCTGGTCCGCCGATCGGTTGCTGGCGTGGCGAAGGCAATTTTGGGTGCAATCGTCACGCCGACTTCAGACGCGGCCAAGATGGTGCAAACGACCGGTTTCTGGCAGCGCGCGATCACCGGCTAGCTGCGTGGCCTTGTGGTTTCGAAAGCACCATCTCCATGCCAGTCACACAGATGCTCGGCTCTCCTGAATGGAGCGAGCGAATCCCCGATCTTCGCGTGGGACCACCGTGCGTTGGGGCCTTTTCCGTCAGGCGGCGGGAACAAACTCCCGATGCTTGATGGCTATCCGCTTGCCGCATTCGGCGCAGTCGAAGTCCTGTGTATTGGCCACACTGTTGACGGCAGCCCCGCACCAGGGGCATTTACCCTTCATCGCGCCCATGCCGATGAGCGGGCCCATCAAGGGCGCCAGCACGCCGGCGATGATCATGGGCACCCCCACAAATGCGCCCAGACCGGTAAGACAGAGCATCGCGCCCACGATGATCAACATGGGCATGGCGATCAAGCCGTAGAACAGCCCTCCAAATGCGCCTGGCGCCGGGCTCTTCTCCGGTTTTTCCGGCTCGATATGCTGCTGCGCCGCGCGCACGCTCGCTTCGCCGCACAGCGGACAGAACTTCCATGGCGCTTCCTGATGCGCTCCACATTTTGAACAGTGACCTTGCATGGCTGGCCCCTTTCAACGCAAGCGTCGGACCCCGGGAGCAGCAAAGGGGAAGGCAGCGGACGAGAACGAGCGGGTTCCCTGCGACAATTCATCCATGTGCTTCCTGGACCGTCTGCGCCCTCCACGGTACGCAGAATCGAAAGCACGTTCCGTGCCCCGCATCACGCTTGATCCGCACCTCTGGCCGAAGCCGCTGATCGAAGGTCATGACGACAATTGCTGTCCTCGGCATCCTTTGGTTCTTGGCTTCCTCCATAGGTTCTAGGTCTCTGACCGCATAGATTTGTACGATCACCGTGCCCCATCCTTTCGCCTTTTTTCTGGCGAAAGGGTGGGAGACCACCCAATCTCAAGGAACGAAATCAAACAGTCGGAGACCTAGCCTGGCTCGCCACGCCGCGGACGTGCCGGCTTGGGTCATGTTTCGGGCAGTCACTTATCGCTTTTCGGACTTCCAATCCTGGTAGGAAATGCGCGGAACGGTGAAGAATGCGTCGCGGGTGCGAACGTAGTTTCCCAGCCCATTCATGCGGCCGATGGCATGCAATTCATCCGCATGAATGTAAGGCCCCGCCGGGTCCACAAACCGGTCCTCGACATAAATGGCCACAACCCGCCCCAGGATGATGCGCGACCGGCCAATCTCAATCGTCGAGTGTTCGCGGCACTCCAGCGCGGCATGCGCTTCGGCCAGGCGCGGCGGCTTGACCGCTTGCGACGGCACGGTCGTGAAGCCGGCTAGATCCACCTCGCTCATCTCCGCCGGGAAATCAGTCGCGCAAAGACTCATCTTTTCCGCGATGTCTTCGGTCACCACGTTGATGACAAACTCGCCGGTGCGGCGGATATTGCGCGCCGTGTCTTTGGGAACAAACTTGGCATCCGGCCGGTTGGTGATGCCCACGCCGACGATGGGCGGATCGGTGCAGAGATAGTTATAGGCGCTGAAGGGCGCGGCATTCAGCCGGCCCTGCTCATCCATGCTCGTGATGAGGGCGATGGGCCGCGGCGCCACCAGTCCCACAAGAAGTTTGTATGCCTGCCCCGCGGGTCCGTTTTCGAGATCGAAGTTCATGCGTTCAACACACTCCTGTGGTTTGATGGTATCTGAGATCATTGCCGGACCAACTGGGCGTGAAGGCCCGCGCTCCGTGGAGCAAGGGCGCAGGTCGGAATTCGTCCTTGTCGGAGCAGAGCCTTTGTATGGTCTCCGTGGTTCCTGAAGTGTAGCCGGCAACACATGCGGGCAGGTGCCCTCCAGTGTATTTTCCGGTGCATCGGCGGGGAAGGTGCGAGCGGATCACTTCGGAGGTGCGTCTGGCGCATTTTTGAATCCTTGCAAAACCAGCACCAGAATGAGTCAAGGCGCACGCATGTTCAAGTCAACAGCCTTGTTTCTCGCAATCGCATCGTGCGCATCTGCCCAGACGCCCCAGGAGCTTCTTCGTTTGGCGCAAGAGACGTACAAAAATCCCAACGGGTATGAGATCCAAGGCAAAGGCTCGGTGCAACCTGTGGGTTCATCCTGGCAGGTCAGTTTCGATGTAGTCGCGGCGGCGTCTCCCCCGCCATTCGAGACTCCCCGGCCCCCAGCCAATCCCGCCGGTAGGGTTGGTGGGCACATGCAGTTCGTGAACGTGCTTGGCGGTGCGGATGAGAAGCCGGCAGTCGGCATTCCCTTTGCCGTTGCCGGCGGCTGGGACCGGATCGCAGAGAACGTGGAGTCGGTTATTGAGTCAGGGACGGAAACTCTGCCCTTGAATGGATCGCCAACCTCCTGTCGGGTGCTCCAAGTCCAATACGCCGCTCGTGCGGACAGTCCAAGACTCGCGCCGGTCACTTATTCGATCTGCTCCGAGCGGCGCCTGGTTCTCAAGCGAGCCGAAATGTACTCGACAGGACGGCGCGAAACCGATCCTCCCGCACTCTGGACGATCACCTTTGACACGGCTCAGTTCAACCGCCCTGCACCGCAATGGCTTCTTGAGATGAAGGACCTGCCGGCTGTGCGAATCCACAAAGAGTGGATCGACAAACCAGCTCCCGATTTCAAGCTGACTGACCTGAGCGGCGCGAGCGTTGCGCTCAATTCCATGCGCGGCAAGGTCGTCCTGCTCGACTTCTGGTCAATGTCCTGTGCCCCATGTGTCCGTGAAATGCCCATGATTGAGGCCATAAAAGAAGCCCATAGTGCCGATCTCATGGTGTGGGGAATCTCCTTCGACCCGCCGGACCGGGACAAGAAGTGGCTCCTTCTGCATCAGCGAACGCTGCCCACGCTTTCCGACGTGGACTTTCTCGTATCCGATCTGTACCGGGTGCCGGGAATTCCCGCCCTGGTCCTGATCGGCGCGGACGGCAAGGTCAAGAACTATTGGGAGGGTGAAGTTTCAAAGGCCGACTTGGAGACGGCCATTCAACAGGCGTCCCCGCACGAGAAGCCATGATTCAGGAAATGTGGCGGCCTTTTTCTTTGCGGTTGTTGGGGTGACGACCGAGAGAATGGGCATTGCACAACCTGTGACGTGCAACACTGCCAACCATCTGTTCAAAGGCCGAGAAAGTAGCTTGGCACAGACCGCCCCCCCTCTTTGCACTGTGCGAAATCGCCGCAACGCCGGAGACAGACTATGAACGCTTCTCACATCAAAGTGCTCGCCTTGAACGGAAGTGCGCGCAACGATAACGATCTTCCTGTCCTGTTGCAGTATGTTCTCACCGAACTGGAGAGGGAAGGAATCCAGACCGAACTCGTGGAACTGCGCATGACCATGATCCATGCATGCCTTGCCTGCGATGAATGCGAGACATTGCGCAACGGGCAATGTGCGCAAACCGACGATATGGGCAATACGTTGATTGAGAAGATGGCCCAAGCCGACGGCATCCTGTTTGGATCGCCGACCGAGGAGGCTGACATTTCGCCGCAGATGAAAGCTCTGCTGGAGCGTGCCTGCTCCGTAGCCCAGGCCAACCACCAGATGTTTCGTCACAAGGTGGGCGCGGCGGTCGTCTCCGTGCATAGCGCAGGCGCCATTCAGGCCTTCGACACCTTGAGCCACTTTTTCATGGTCAACGAAATGGTGGTACCCGGCACGTCGTATTGGAATGCGGGCATCGGCCGCCAGGGTCGAACGGTAGATTCCAGCACGGACGATTACGCGACCATGAAGACGCTGGGCAAAAACATGGCCTGGCTCCTCGAGAATCTCAAGGGGCAATTCGCGTTCCCTGACCTTGTGGAGATCGTCTCCCAATAACTCGCCGCGGCTCAGGCGAGCCGCACGTCGATGTCGTGGCGGCGCAGGAGTTCCAGATACTCCGCCGCCAGGAATGTGTCGGAGACCACAACGTCCGCTGCATCCAACGGCGCAACCGGGAACATGGCGCCGCGTCCGAACTTGGTGTGGTCGGCCACGATAATGACCCTGTCCGCCACCTCGATCATCTTGCGCTCGGAGCCGACAACCAGGGTGTTGTTGTTGCTGAATCCCGACTCGGTCACGCCGCCGATCCCCATGATGACCGCGTCGGCGCGAATGGCGCCCAGCATCTGTTCGCAGAACGGGCCCAGCATGACGCGGATGCGCGGATCAAGATAACCGCCCGTAAGCGTCAACTCAATATTGCGGAACGACTCGAGCACTTCAGCGATGGGCAGGGAATTGGTAATCACGTGGATCGACTTCGATGACAGCTCTTTGGCAACGGCCGCGGCCGTAGTCCCCCCGTCCAGAATCACGGTTTCGCCATCTTCGATCAGGTCCGCGGTCATGCGCGCAATGTGGTTTTTCTCGTCGCTGAGCCGGACCGTTTCCACGGCGTATTCTCCCGGAATGGGTACCGGGATTGCGCCGCCATAGACCCGCTTGATCACATTTTCGCTTTCCAGTGCGCCCAGGTCGCGCCGCACGCTGGCCTCAGACGCCTGCAAGGTACGGCAAAGGGTTTCCACGTCCAGGAAGTCGTGGGTCTCGAACATTTGCCGGATTCTAAGTTGCCGCTCTGCAGCTTTCATCGTCTGCCAGCATAGTATCGGAACCTCTGTCTTTCACGTTTTTGGTCGCGCTGTGTTCGTCTATCCCGGAACCAAACTATCCAACGGCGATTTCCTTCATCACCGCATCGGTCACCGACTTGATCAGGCGTTCCAGGTCCGGTTCTTCGGAGCCTGCTTTGCCTCCGTCTCCGGGCAACGGCTTCAGCGCGATGGAGCATGGAACTTCGAGCTCGGAAAGCTGGCACTCCCGCAAGCCAGACGTGTCGAAGCGCGCATCCGGCAGGCCGAGCCGCTTCTTGATGGCGAGAAGATCGGCGCCCTTCTGGTCGGAAATATAGGAGATGGGAACGCCAAGCTGCGTGGCCAGCATGAGCGTCCAACAATAGGTTTCCAGAACCTCGGCGTACCACTCCGCATGCGTCACCGTGTCCGCCCAGCAGATGATGCCGTGGTTGGCGAGCAGGATGGTGTTGTGCTGCTTCACGAAGGGCAGCACCGTCTTCGCGAAGGCCTCCGTGCCCGGCGTTTCATAGGGCGAGATGGCCACCTTGCCGACAAAGACTTCAAACTCGGGAATGACCAGGTTGGGTGGAACCCGGCCCGTGATGGCGTATGCCGTGGCGTGGGGCGGATGGCAATGCACGGCGGATTTTGCTTCTGGCACAGCCTTGTAGATCTCCAGGTGCAGGAAGATTTCGCTGGTCCGCGGCTTGCTTCCCGCCACCTGGTTTCCTTCCAGATCGACGAGGCACAGATCCTCGGGCGTGAGATCGAATTTGCTCACCAGCGTGGGCGTGCAGATCACTTCATTGGGACCGATGCGATAGGAGATGTTGCCGCCGTTGCCATCCACAAATTGACGCAGCCAGAGCTTCTTGCCCACGGCGCAAATCTCCCGCTTGATGGCTTCAGCTTCTGGCGTGGAGAATAACGCAGGGTTCGCCGTCTTGCTGCTCGTGACGGCGCCGTTCTGCACCACAGTGATCGCCTTGCTGGAAGCTGCCGGGGCGGAATTCGAGCAGCCGCCACGAACGATCTCGATGTTCGCGCGTTGCAGAAAATCGCGCGCCGAAGGCGTCACAATGGCCTTCGCGGAGAGGATCACGATCGCTGCACCGTTCGATCCCGCCTCCTGCACATCGCGCATCGTAACCACGTTGCGTCCTGATAAATCGAAGCTCTTGTTTTCCTGAACCATGTTCACTCCTCAAATCTCTTGACTAACCTGCTGCGGCCGCACATTGATCGAGTCCACAATCAAAGAGCAGTACGAATCCACCGGTACAGATTCCGGCCAAAACGGATTGGCAGCTTCGCGGCCCTCGGTGAACGCGACCATTTGCCCATCGCCTGCACCCGTCTCGTCGATAGCAACCAGCGATTTGCCGCCGCCTTGTCTGTTACCCGCGCGAAGATTGTCCATGGTCATCGGCTCAATCAGCAGCAAGGTTCGTCCCCTTAAGGCGTCGACTGCCGAATTAAGAACCACGCGACCCCGTACAATGCCCAATCTCATGCGCCCACCGGAGCGGAGCTTTCACGAGAAGGCAAAACATCCACAATCCCCATTACCACCATGCGTGCCGGCGTGGTGTTTCCGAACTTTGCACGTGCGATGTCCCCATCAGTTGAGACGATCACCGTGGAACCGATCGCCGCCCCTTGCCAATCGACAACCAGGTTGGGCTCATCGGCCAACGTGCCGTCGGCTTCCTCGCGCTGCACCAACAAAAACCGGCATCCTGCCAGCGTAGGGTGCTTCACGACGGCGACCGCGGTCCCTTGTACGCGTGCCAAAAACATGGCTAGATGATCCTCAAAGCGCTGCCCACCACCATCTGGCGCTCGCGCGTGAAGGTGAGCGGCGTGGTGATGCCTTCGCCAGTGGGCGTGGCAATCGTATGACTGAAGTAGCCCGGCCCACCGACTCCAAGCGATGCGGGCGACGCGGCGTTGTGGATAAAGAGGGTCGTGTTAATCGCGCGCGCCATGCGCGTGGCCGTCTCCAGGTTCTGCGTATGGATGATGGCCGTGTGCCGGTATCCATGCTCCGCCTTGACCGAGGCGGCGATGGCGGCTTCCACGTTATCCACGCGCACAATGGGTACAAATGGCATCATCTGTTCTTCGACCACAAAGGGATGCGACTCATCCGTTTCTCCGAAAAGGAGATCGATGTCCGCTGGAACGCGTACACCCGCCGCAGCGGCTAGCACGGCCACATCTTTTCCAACCAGTTCCTTTTTCACATGCGCGCGGACACAACCGCCGCCATGCTGATCGAAAGTGAAAGCGGCCTTTGTGAGCCGTTCGATAGCAGCGGCGTCGAGCTGAAATGCCTTGGCGCGTCGCATGGCGGCGATAAACTTGTCGGCCACCGAGCGAACCACAAACACTTCTTTTTCGCCGATGCACAGCAGGTTGTTATCGAAGGACGCACCGGTGACAATGCATTGCGCCGCCCGATCCAGATCCGCCGTTTCGTCCACCACTACGGGAGGATTGCCTGGTCCCCCGGCTATGACGCGCTTGCCCGATTTGACCGCTGCCTGCGCCACAGCTGCGCCGCCAGTTACGCAGATCAGCGCAATCTTCGGATGGTTGAACAACTGCCCGGCCGCTTCAATGCTGGCTTCGCTGGCTGTCGTGATGACATTGGCGACACCCATCTCGCGTTGAATCTCGCGATTGAAGAGCTGCAGCGCATACTGCGCAACGCGGGCTCCGGAGGGATGCGGCCCAAACACAGCTGTGTTGCCGGCAGCCAGAATGTTGATGGCGTTCGACACCATGGTGGGCACGGAATGCGTCACGGGAAGAATCATGCCAATCACGCCCCAGGGTGCATGCTCGATAATGCACAGACCCGTTTGCCCGCTGCGCGCTTCACTGCGCATCGCTTCCACTCCAACCACGTAGCGCATATTGCGGAGCTTGAGAATCTTGTGATCAAGGCGGCCCACCTTGGTCTCTTCCAACTCCATGCGGCCCAGTTCCTCGGCTCGCTCGTTGCAGAGGCCGCGGATGATCTCGATCATGCGGCCGCGCTGATCGAAGCTCATCTCGGCAACCTGTTGTTGGGCGACGTAGGCGGCATTCACCGCCTCGTCCACCGTCGCGAAGACGCCGTCCGTTCCCGTGGCCCGATGCGGCGCTTCAATCGCTTGCGGCGAGGGCTGACGCCATTGCAGGCGCAGCCGCGCCACTACTTCTTTCGCAATCTCCGCCGCTAACTGCTCCTGGATTTGCATTTACGGTTTCTCCAACTCAGTACCTTCGACTTCAACGGTGTCTACGATACCCACAATCACTGCGTCAACCGGAGCGTCTTTGGTCGTGGGCGTCAAACGAGCCGAACTGCCCTGCGTAAACAAGACACACTCGCCCTTTCCCGCTCCCACGCTGTCCACCGCGACCACCGAACTGCCGGAGATCTGCAGCTTTCCTTCGCGGCAGACATACGGCTGGATGAGCAGTAGCTTCATGCCACAGAACTTCTCGATCTTCTGCGTGGCCACCACGTTGCCGATCACTTTCGCGATAAACATGGCTGTTCCCCTCGCCGCTTGCGCAGCCATCCCTTATCGGGGCAACACGCTTCCGAGTTCGCCGTGCGGGCGTGCAATCACGTGCACACTCAACACTTCGCCTGCCGTGCGAGCGGCGCTGGCCCCTGCGTCCACAGCCGCGCGCACCGATCCCACATCTCCCGAAACAAAAACTGAACAAAGTCCGCTTCCCACCTTGTTCCAGCCCAGGAATTTGACGCTCGCAGCTTTCAGCATTGCGTCTGTGGCCTGGACAAGAGCCACAAGGCCCTTGGTTTCGATCATTCCCACTGCTTCATTCGCCATTTCAAACTCTCCAGTTTTCAGTTAGCTCAACATGCTTTCAACGAGCGCGTCATGGGGCCGTGCGATCACATGCGACGAAACCAGTTCGCCCACAGCCTTGGCCGATGCTGCACCCGCGTCCACTGCCGCGCGCACCGAACCCACGTCGCCGCGCACAATCGCCGTCACAAAACCGCCGCCAATCTGCACCGTCTTTACCAGTTCCACGCTGGCCGCTTTGACCATTGCGTCACACGCTTCCACCAGGCCCACCAGGCCCTTGGTTTCAATCAAGCCAATTGCTTCACTCATTGCCTTCTCCTAAACCGCCGTCAACTCGGGAGCAGCTGTCTTCTTGGTGGTTTGAACGAACGAAGGCAGTTCGTCGTGGGGGCGGGAGATGACCTGAACACCGATCACTTCGCCAATTCGAGATGCTGCCTCAGCACCCGCATCCGTTGCTGCTTTGACCGCGGCCACATCGCCTTCCACGAACGCCGTCACCAGGCCAGACCCTACGGTCTGCCATCCGATGAACGTGACGTTTGCGGACTTGAGCATGGCGTCGATCGCTTCAAACAACGCGACCAGTCCTTTGGTTTCAATCATTCCAAGCGCTTGCTTCATCGCTTCCTCTTTCTCCTTGCTGCTATTTCAAGAGTTCAAAGTCTTTCGTCAAATGCAGGCCGCACGCGTTGGCCTCGTCGGTGTCCATGTGCACGTTCAGGCGCGACGATGGATCGATCCGCACATGCACGTTGTTGAAGGTCAGACCCGAAGCTCCGCCAATGCGCAGCTTCATCCGATCGCCCTTGGCCACGCCGAAATAGGCCGCCTCTGTCGGGTTCATGTGTACATGAATGGCTGCGCGGATCACTCCCTCTTGCAGAGTGACCACTCCCTTGGGCCCAATGATGATCGCGCCCGGAGTTCCGGCGATGGCTCCGGATAAACGCACCGGAATTTCGTGGATCCCGAGCATGATGGCATCGGTGAAGGCCAGCTCCACCTGCGACTGTTTGCGCATCGGTCCAAGAATCCGGAGATTCGAGATCAACCGATTGCGCGGCCCCACGATCGTCACTGTTTCCTTGGCGGCGAAGTTGCCTTCCTGGTAGAGAGGCCGGTCAAAGGTCAGCTCAGTTCCGGGTCCGAAGAGCACGTCCATGTCTTCGCGGCAAACATGCATATGCCGTGAAGAGGCTTGCACGGCGAGCAGCGGAGATTGCTTTTCGCGCCCAGGCTTCAGGTATTCGAGTGCTACCTGGCGTACGATTTGCTCCACCATTGAGCGCTGGAGCGGCCCGTTTACCGGCGATACCGTCATAGCGCTAGACATGATGTTCCTGTGGTTGTTGCGCAAATGTGATTGGCTCTTCGTGCGTGGTGTGTACGGCTTGCAGCCGGACAACCAGGTCCGCGGTTTCGCGAGCCACAATCAGTTCTTCATTGGCGGGAACGACGATGGCCTTGACCGCGAGGCCGTCCGTTGAGATGACCCCTTCGCCGATGAGCGATCGATTATTCGCTTCGCTTACGCCGATTCCGAACTCAGAAAGGTCGGCGAGCACTGCGCTCCGAATTTCCGCACTGTTCTCGCCGATGCCGCCGGAGAAGGTGACGACATCCACTCCACCCAGGCCCACCATGAACGCGCCAAGGTAGTGGCGGATTGCATAAACGAAGACATCGAGCGCAAGCCTGGACCGTGCGTCGCCATTATCGGCCGCTTCAGAGAGGTCGCGCACGTCCCCGCTTTGACCGCTGATCCCCGCAAGTCCCGCGCGGCTGCCCAGCAAGCTCGCCATCTCGTCCGGCGACCTGCCGCTCTTCTTCATCTCGTAGAGCACGGCGAAGACATCGATATCGCCGACACGATTATTCTGCGGCAACCCCGATTGCGGAGAAGCGCCAAAGCTGGTGTCCACGGCAACGCCGTCGCGAAACGAAGCAACGCTGGAACTCCCTCCCAAATGGCAGGAGATGTGGCGCAGATCGGATCGCCCCAAAAGCACTTGCACCCGCGCGCTCGCCGAACGATGGCTGGCTCCGTGGAAACCATAGCGCCGAATCCCATGCGCCTCGCGCCATGCATACGGAACCGCATAGGTGGTGGCTGCCTCACTCATAAAGCGATAGGGCGCTGTCTCGACCACCGCCACCATGGGCACGCCGGGAAGCTGCCCACGGAATGCCTGGATGGCGGCAATGTAAGCAGGATTGTGTGCCGGCGCAAGAAATGAAAACTCCTCCATCGCCGCAAGGAAATCGTCGTCAATGATCTGTGTCTGGTTCCGCGGACCGGCGTGCACCACCTTGAACCCCACCGCATCCACCTGGGACAGGGACGACAACGGCTTGCCTGGCCCTACAATTCCGTCGATGCATTTGCGGATGGCAGCAGGATAGTCGGCGCACTCCGCTCCGGATTGGCCAATTCGCTCGACCCGGCCTTGCGCCAGAACCAGGGTGTCTCCCGCTGTGTCAAGCAACCGGTACTTGAACGATGTGCTGCCGATATTCGGAATTAGACAGATCATAAAAGTGATTGGTATTGATCGAATATGAACTATATGCTATAGTTTCAATCAAAGTCAATCACAAAGTTGCGGCGGAGTGAAAGTGAGCGGTATATGGCTTCTGCAATTGGCACTTCATGGAGTCGAGACGCGATCGAACGTGCCTTGAGCCGAGTGCGCGAGATCGGCGTGGTCGGCGCGGGTGGTGGAGGGTTTCCAACCGCTGTCAAGCTCCAGGCGCAGGTCTCCACCGTGATCGCCAACGCCGCCGAGTGTGAACCGCTTCTCCACAAAGATAAGGAGCTTCTTCACCACTGCTTCGAGCCCTTCTTGCAAGGCCTTGAAGCGGCCATGGCAATCACTGGTGCATGGCGCGGCGTGATCGGGGTCAAGGAGAAGTACCACGACCTGATCGCTGCCCTGGAAAGCCATACCCCCCCGAACATCCGCGTGGCTTCGCTTCCCGATGTGTACCCTGCAGGCGATGAGTTCATCCTTGTGAATTTAGTGACCGGCCGGATCATTCCTCCGGGTGGCTTACCCAAAGATGTGGATGCCGCTGTGGTCAACGTCGAAACACTGGTGAATCTTGGCCTCGATCGACCAGTGACCCACAAGTACCTGACGATCGCCGGCGCGGTGCACAATCCGATCACCGTGCGTGTACCCATCGGCATGTCCATCGGCGAAGTCATCGAGGCGGCGGGCGGCGCGACTGTCCGGGATTTTGGCGTGCTGATCGGGGGCGTCATGATGGCCAAGCCGGCAACAGGGCTGGATATGCCGGTGACCAAGACGACCGGCGGCCTGGTGATTCTGCCCGCGTCGCACAAGGTGTGGCAGCGGCACAATGCGCCCTTGAGTCAAGCCCGAAAAATAGGAAGATCGGCGTGCGATCAATGCCGCTTTTGTACCGAGTTTTGCCCGCGCTTCCTGCTCGGGCACCCCATCCAACCCCACATGGCGATGCAGGCGTTGGGCTTCTCGATGACCCCAAACGCAACGCTGGCGGGCACGCTGGCTTGCTGCGAATGCAACCTGTGTACCATGTTGGCCTGCCCGGAAGATCTGGATCCGAAGACCATTTGTGCGCAAGCCAAGCAAGCCGCGCGCGCCCAGGGGATCTCCTTCAAAGACATTGTGGGCGCGGAGAGCGTACATCCCATGGCTGAGTTTCGCCGCGTGCCCATGCATCGCCTGATTGCGAAACTGGGGCTGAGTGAGTTCAACAATATTGGTCCGCTGGTGGAGTATTCGTTCGCGCCGCGCACGGTGAGAATCCTGCTCAAGCAGCATGCCGGCGCGGCTGCGGTGCCGGTTGTGAAGACGGGCGATCGGGTCAGCGAAGCCGACTTGGTTGCCGCGATGGAACCAGGGAAACTCGGTGCTCCCATCCACGCCAGCATAAACGGAACCGTGACTGTCGGCAGAGACGAGATTCTCATCGAAGCGGAATGACCGCCGCAGCCGGCCGAGAGCCGGCGGAGGAGCCAGTGTGCAACCGGAACTGAATTCCATCGGACTGATTGAATGTTCAAGCATCGCGGCCGGCTACTTGGTCGAGGACGTCGTGCTGAAGGCCGGCGACGTGCAATTGCTGTTGGCGCGCACGATCTGTGCGGGCAAGTTTCTGCTCGCCATCGCCGGCGACGTCACCTCGGTGCAGGCAGCTCTGCAGGCAGGCGCCGCCGCTGCCGGAGCTTCGCTGATCGAGCGGCGCCAGATTGCCCGCGTTCACCCCTCGGTGTTGGCAGCTATCTCGCAGTCCGCGGAGATCGATCCCAAACAACTGCGCTCCCTGGGCGTGATTGAAACTTTTTCCGCGGCCAGCATCATTGCCGTGGCGGATACGGCGGTAAAGGCGGCCAACGTGACGTTGCTGCGCATTCACCTGGCCATGGCTCTGGGCGGCAAAGGTCTTGTCCTCATGGCGGGCGATGTAGCCAGCGTCCAGGCAGCCGTGGCAGCCGGCTCCGCAGTCGCTGCGGAGGATGGCATGCTCGTAGGACGCGGCGTTATTCCCGCGCCATCCGCGGAGTTGTTTCGCGATTTCCTCTAACGCGGATGCGGAAACAGAAAGCGAGCGGAGAAACATGAAGCCAGGCCACTGCTAAGTCGGGGTTGGAAAGCTACCCGCAAACTTGGCGATTGACTGGCACGACGACCAGCATTATAGTAAGCAGACTACTCCCCCCGGAGACCCGAGGAGAGCCATGTCAATATTACTTGATAGCCTATCTAGATCCATTATTGCAGAGGTCAAAAAGATTACTATTTCCCAACTTAGTAACTCAATAGAGTTACGGCCGAGACTTATTCGCAGCGCGGGTCGTTGCCTGGCTGCGAGACTTCTGTGCTATTTAGCGCTGGTAGTGTTTGCAGCCATGTGCGGCGCGCAAAATGTGACCACCTGGCATGTAGATAACGCGCGCACCGGCGTTCAGCAAAACGAATCCATTCTCAATCCCGGCAATGTGAGTGCCTCCACGTTCGGCAAAGTCTTCAAGTTCCCCGTGTCAGGTGCTGTTTATGCCGAGCCGCTCTACGTCTCGCAATATCAGATGGGAGACGGCCAGCTCCACAATGTGCTCGTTGTGGCGACGGCGGAAGACAATGTCTATGCCTTCGACGCGGATGGGAACAACCCGTCGCAGGGCTATCTCTGGCATAAGTCGATGCTCGGCCCAGGAGAAACATGGGTCAGTTACAAGGATGTCAACGTCGTCGATATTAAGCCGAATATCGGCATTATTGGGACACCGGTCATCGACCCCGTGGCCGGGGTGATTTACTTGGTGGCCAAGTCCAAAACCGTGAGTTCGCCGGTAAAGTTCTATCAACGGTTACACGCCCTGAACCTCGCCGATGGCAGTGAGGCCCTGAACGGTCCCACTGTGATCGCGGCGACCGTGACGGGCACTGCCAGCGGCGGCACAACACTCACGTTCAGCCCACTGTTGGAAAACCAGCGATCCGCGCTCTTGCTTGCGCCCACACCTTCCGGGCCAAGCGGCAGTTCTGTCTTCATGAACTGGGGGTCGCATGGAGATCTGGGTGCCTACCATGGCTGGGTCATGTCCTACGACGCCGGCGATATCTCCCAGCAGACGGGCGCTTGGTCTTCGACTCCGAATGGAGCGAAGGGGGGCACCTGGATGAGCGGCGGCGGACCTTCTTCGGACGACGCCGGGAACATCTATCTCGGTGTTGGGAATGGGACCTTCGATGCGGACTCCGGGGGCAGCGACTACGGCGACAGCGCACTTCATTTGACCTTGGGCGGCAATGGACTGGCGGTGGCCGATTCCTTTACGCCATCCGACCAGGCCAAACTCTTCCGCGGAGATGCCGACATGGGCATGTCCGCACCAGTCTTGTTGCCACCCCAGAGTGGCAGCATTCCCAATCTCGGAGTCACAGCCGACAAGAGCGGGACCATCTATCTGTTGAACTTGAACAAGATGGGCAATTATCTCACCACGCACGATACCTCGGTACAGGACTTCACAACTCCGGAAGACCAGAACATTCACGCCAGCTTTGCGTTCTACAACAACGCGATCTACCTGGCTCCGGATAAAGGACACCTCGAGGTCTGGAACTTCGATCCTGCGAGCGAATCGTTCTCGACAACACCGTCTTCGCAATCCCTGACCGCGCTCGGTTGCAGTTCCTGCGCGCCGTCTGGTTCCACTCCCAGCATCTCGGCCAATAATGGGACGAACGGGATTGTCTGGGCACTGGACAACGGATACTACAACAACAAGCCCGGAATTCTGCATGCCTACGACGCCAACAACCTCGCCTCGGAGCTCTACAATAGCGCGCAGGCAGCCAACGGAAGGGACACCGGCACCATCGCAGTCAAGTACACCACACCGACAATTGCCAACGGGCGCGTGTATGTGGGCGGGCTCAACGGCGTAACCGCGTACGGCTTGCTCAACAATGGACAGTCCCAAGCCGCTACTCCGACCTTCAGTCCGCAGGCAGGCACCTACCCCGGCGCGCAAAACGTGCAAATCCAGGACAGCACACCCAACGCGAGCATCTACTACACCACCGACGGGTCCACGCCAAGCACCAATTCCACTCCCTACACGGCTGCCATCTCGGTGGCCAATTCCGAGACCATCAATGCCATCGCGACCGCTCCGGGGTACTCGACGAGCGCAGTGGCCCAGGCTGAGTACCTCATTGCGTCCAACCCGCCGCCCAACCAGGTTGAAGTCTCGTTGACACCTGCCGTGAACCTCATGGGTGTCGCGACCGATGGAATGGCGTTCACCGCAGCCAGCCTGAATGGAAGCGGCTGCGACTACTCGGCAAACCTGTTGGGGAATCCGGTCCAATATGCGGGCATCGACTACCTGATCGGATCGCCCAACCAGAAGAACGTCGTCAAGGGCGGTTCATCCTCCGTGATTCCACTGACCTCGGGAAACTACTCGACTCTGAATCTGCTGGCGGTCGCGGTAGGCAAAAGTCAGGCAACGCCGCAGGCGTTGACCGTCACCTACAGCGATGAGTCAACCGCAACGTTCAACCAAAGCGTGAGCACCTGGTTAACGCCAAAGAAGTATGCGGGAGAGTCGATTGCCCTGAAAATGTCCTATTGCGACACAAAGAGCGGCGGGCAATCGAGCGGTTCCCATTACCTGTATCAATACACTTTCCCGCTGGACAGCACGAGGACTGTCACCAGCCTGACCCTGCCTGACAATCCGAATGTGGTTGTGGTAGCGGCGACCCTCGGGTCCCCAAACCCATAAGCACATCTCTTGACTGCTGGGCCTATCGTGCCGCTTTCACCAACTCTTCGCCGGGCGGGATGGTGAGCGATCGGCTCCGGCGACCCGGGGAACTGGCCTTGTAGAACAATCGGGCTTGCGCGAACCTCCTCGCCATTGAGCGCGCGAAAGTGTTACCAGGCCCTTACTTTCGATTGCAAAGAATTGATCGTTTCGAAAGAATCGGAGCGCCGCCTTGATGTAACCTTGAATCTCGATCGATATACTTTGGATCTATTCAGACCTGGGCCTATTCCATCATTAACCTCAAAACATTAGACAACAGGTACGCGCATGTTCGAGATCTACAGTTTACGTGGGTTTGTCAGCAGACAAACCGGCGATCGAAGCGCTCATGCAGCATTCAGGTTCTCGGTACCGGGCCTGCTTGCCCTGTTCCTGCTTGCCGGTTCTGCGAGGCTTTTCGCGCAGACGCCCACTCCCGTCCCCGTGCCCACCTGGCGGTATGACAACACCCACGCGGGCCAGAACACCAACGAAACCCTGCTGACGCCCTCGAACGTCCATGCAAATTCGTTCGGCAGGCTCTTCTATGTCACCGTGGACAGCACTGTGTTTGCGCAGCCTCTCTATGTGCCAGGGCTGAAGATGAGCGATGGGTTATTGCATAACGTATTCTTTGTTGCCACAGAGAACGACTCAATCTACGCCTTCGATGCTGACTCGAATACCGGCGCCAACGCCAATCCACTCTGGCACATCACGCTGCTCGATTCTGCGCACGGAGCTGGGCCAGGGGCAACGCCGGTCCCGCCAAATGACCAGCAATTGGGCCTCGACCAGGGAGATATCGGCCCCACCATCGGCATTACGGGTACGCCGGTGATCAACCCGGCAACCAACACCATGTATGTAGTGGGCAACACCATGGAGGGTGGCTCGTTCTTCTCCCGCCTGCACGCCATCAATATCCTCACCGGCGCGGAGCAGAGCAACTCGGTTGTGCAGAACAGCCCCGTGGAGATCGCTGCAAAGGTGCCAGGCACCGGTGGCGGGAGCGTCGGCGGTCAAGTCCCATTTAATGCTCTTCTTGAGAACCAGCGCACCGCTCTGGACTACTACAACGGACACATCTATTTTGGCTACGCGGCTCACGGAGACAATGGACAATGGCACGGATGGCTGTTTGCCTACGATGCCACCACGCTGGTACAAACTGCCGCAGTGTGCCTTTCGCCCAACGATAACTCGGGCGGAGGCGTCTGGGGCGCGGGCGCAGGCTTCCCCATCGTCGATGACTCCTCGGGCGGCCATATGTTCGTGTCGACCGCTAACGGTCCACTCACTCTGCACGATCCTCCCTTCAACGCCAATCCGGCTCTGGGCGAAAGCGTCGTCAACTTCAGTCTTGCCAATGGTGGAATCGCCGCGGTGGACGCCTTCACCGCCTTCAATGCGAACTATCTGAACACCAATGACATTGATTTGGGATCGGGGGGCGTCCTGCTGATTCCCGATCAGGAAAGCCCAAATCCTCATATCCTGATCCAGGAGGGCAAGGAAGGGCGCATCAATGTTCTCAACCGCGACCATCTCGGCGGGTATGCGGCCGGGGCCGCTTCCAACACCAATATCCTTCAGGACATTCCCAACGCAAGCCAGGGATATTGGGGCACGCCGGCCTACTGGAACGGCAAAGTATACGTCTGGGCAAGTGGCGATGTTCCTGAAGAAGGCCAGCCGGCGAGTACCGACGTTCCGAAGATCTTCGATCTCGACAACGGCGTGCTCAACACTACGCCGTCAAGTCAGTCCACCATCAGTTCGGCAAATCCAGGAGCCAGCTTTTCGATCTCTTCCAATGGGTCGAGCGACGGCATTGCCTGGGCAGTTCGCACCGATCAATTCATCACCTATGGAACAGAGGTTTTGTACGCCTGGGACGCGAACAGCCTGAACAACCTCCTCTTTGAGAGCGATAGCAAGGCGAGCGACACTGCCGGCCAAGCCAACAAATTCTCCATTCCAGTAGTCACCAACGGCAAGGTCTACATCTCCGGGGATGGCCGTGTTACGGTCTACGGCCTTCTCGGTCCTCCGCCCACCGCTGCGGCAGCCACAATTTCCCCGAATGGAGGCACGTTTTCAACCAGCCAGACCGTGACCCTGTCCTCGACGGTTACACCCGCGCAAATCTTCTACACGCTTGACGGTTCCACACCCACCACGAAATCCACTCTCTACGCCGGCCCCATCTCCGTAACCAACACCACCACGGTGACCGCCATCGTTGTCGCCCCCGGGTATGCCCAGAGCCCTTCGAGCAAGGCCATCATCACCATCGAAGCCCAGACACCGGCAGTGGCCTTGATCCCTGCGGCTGGAACCTACACGGCTGCGCAACAGATCACGCTCTCTGACACGGATGCAACGGCAACCATCTTCTACACAACGGACGGGTCGACTCCAACGACTTCTTCGAACCTGTATACCGGCCCGATTCAGGTCACAGCTTCTGAAACCATCAACGCCATCGCCGTCGATTCGAAGATGACCAACAGCATTGTCAGCTCTGCCGCTTACGTCATCCAACCAACCTTCTCCTTTAGTGCGACACCGCCCCCTGCGATTGTTGCGGGCAGTGCGGCAACCTCGACGGTTGCGGTAGCTTCCGGAAACGGGTTTGCCGGTACAGTCGTACTTTCCTGCGCACTCACCTCCGGCCCCTCGGGTGCGGTCAGTCCACCAACCTGTGCGGTCCTGCAACCGATCGCTCTGATGGCCGGAGCCACAGCAACCGAGGCTGTCGCGATCAATACCTCCGCAAACACCAGCCCGGGGAACTATGCTCTCGCTCTGACAGCCACCTCGGGCGCACTGTCCCAAACCGCTAGCGTTGCCATCACCGTGGCAGCGCCTGCATTTCCAACTTTCTCCTTGAGCGCGACACCGCCCGCTGCGATTGTTGCGGGCAGTGCGGCAACCTCGACGGTTGCGGTAGCTTCCGGTAACGGGTTTGCCGGTACAGTCGTACTTTCCTGCGCACTCACCTCCGGCCCCTCGGGTGCTGTCAGTCCACCAACCTGTGCGGTCCTGCAACCGATCGCTCTGACGGCCGGAGCCACAGCAACCGAGGCTGTCGCGATCAATACCGCCGCAAACACCAGCCCGGGGAACTATGCTCTCGCTCTGACCGCCACCTCGGGCGCACTGTCCCAAACCGCTGGTGTTGCCATCACCGTGGCAGCGCCTGCATTTCCAACTTTCTCCTTGAGCGGGACCACCCTTGCCGCCTTGGCCGCTGGAGCAAGCGGAACCTCGACCATTACCTTGACCCCAGCCAGTGGATTTACCGGCAGTGTTGCGCTCACTTGTGCCATCATCGCCAACTCCGCCGGTGTCGCCAATCTACCAACCTGCACAACCACGCAGCCCTCCGCGATTACTGGGACTGGCCCTGTTTCCGCAACGCTCACCATCAATACGCTGGCCGCCACTACCCCTGGCTCGTACACGGCAACCGTGACGGGCACGTCCGGAAGTCTCTCCGCGACAACCACGGTTGCGGCAACCGTCACTGCTCCGGCTGTGTCGCCCACGTTCGCGCTGAGTGGCACTGCCGTTGACATTCTGACGCCGGGCAGCAGCGCAGCCTCCACCATTACCGTCACACCAAACGGAGGCTTTGCGGGCAACGTGACGATCGCGTGTGCGGTGACTTCAAGTCCGGCGGGCGCCGTCTATCGGCCCACCTGCGAGGCCACCCAGCCCCCTCCTCTTTCCGGTTCGGGCTCGGTCACAGCAACAGTGTTGGTCCACACGACGGGCCAGGCCACGGCGGCGCTGCACACGATACCCGAAAGCATCACTCCATTGGGGCGCGGAGGAACGTTCCTCGCTGTTCTCTTGGTGGGTCTGCTGAACAAGCGGCGGAAGTGGCGGACCCTCCTCGGCTTGGTGCTCTTGGTTGCGGCTGTCTCCGCGATCGGGTGCGGTGGTTCGGGCACGACGGTCCGCGAAGTTCCCCAAACCAGTGCGGGGAACTATACGTTGACCGTGACCGGGACCAGCGGCGCCATGCAGGCAACGGCCACCGTGGACGTTACGGTGGAGTGAGTCGGTCCGGCTTTGCCATTGCAACGACTTAGCCGGGAGGAACCTCAAGGCCTTCAACGGCAAGCCGCGGAAGATGCCGCGCAACAATCTGCTTGCGTGGGATCGTCTCCGGGAAGCCAGCCTGCAGATTCGGGAAGCCGCCTAGTCGCGTCTTGAGGAACGGCAAGCCAATTGGTTTCTGGCTGCACGCGCAGCGATCCAACCTAACCGGGCCGTTGGAGCTCAAGCATCAATCGAATGCGAGGGTCTGCGTGAGAATCTCAGCTCGCCTTGACGGAAGGCGGGGTTTTCATCAGGTTCTGCAGACTGAGAAACACCTCAGACGGCATGTACTTGCGCTGTTCTCCGCAAAGGGGACAGGCGACCGCGATGGATTGAAATGGGAATTTCTCCACGCCGGAATGAACTGTCTGACGGCAGCGTTTGCAAGTGACTGCGAACTGCTTCCGGCCTGGCAGCGTGAATCCCATTGCAAATCCAGCATAGGCCAATTCCAGGTGGGAGTCGATGTGTAAAACTCAATTGGCGCCAAAAAATTAGGTTGTTCAGTTGAGTTGCCGCTCTGCGGCCGCTAAGGCAAACATCCCCAATCGGTGCAGGGCCTCCTGCGACCTTGGTAACTGCGTCGAACGCCATTTCTTTGGTCTACTAAGTACAGAGTTTTCCTACGAAAGGTTCGAAGGAAATGGCCTCGCAATCTTTGCAGCATTTTGAATCGAATGCCTTGAATCTCCCGCTAGTTGCCGGCAGCAACGGTCGCACGGTGCCGTTCGCTGCCGGGGCGCAGGACGAGTCGCAAGCTGTCTTTCCATCCGCCGATACGGCCGACCCCGAGGTCACAACCAACAAGCTGATGAAGGGAATTCTTGTCGCGATCCTGTTGGAAGCCAGCGTAGCTCTCAGCTTCTTCGGCACCTGGCAACTTTGGCGTCATCTTCGCTAGGACGTCGCGGCGGCGCGAATCCCACGATCTTCGCACCGCGGCGGGCACTTGCAGGAAGCGAAGCGGACAGACTATCCCCGATACTGTTCCTCGCTTACATGTTCCAACCAATCGACGGTTTGACCATCCAGCTTTTCCTGAATGGCCATGTGTGTCATGGCGGTGGTGGGTCCGGCCCCATGCCAGTGCTTCTCGCCCGGAGCAAACCAGATCACGTCGCCCGGCCGGATCTCCTCAATCGAACCGCCCCAGCGCTGCGCTCGCCCACAACCCGCCGTGACCACCAGGGTCTGGCCCAGCGGGTGGGTATGCCAGGCGGTTCGCGCACTTGGCTCGAACGTCACGCTGGCGCCAGCCACGCGCGCCGGATCGGGCGCGCTGAACAGCATGTCGACGCGCACCGTCCCCGTGAAGTAGTCTGCCGGCCCTTTGCCGGAAGGTTCCGTACCCACTCTTTTGATTTCCATGCAACATTCTCCTCGCGGTCTAAAGCCCCGTCATCTTCTCGAGATTCTCAGGATAGCGTTCCCCGTGCACTTCAATCTTCGATGCTGACGCGTCGATCTGGCGCAGGTCTTCGGCTGTCAATTCGAGTGTGGCGGCGCCGATGTTTTCCACTAGGCGGTGCAGCTTGGTCGTCCCCGGAATAGGAACGATCGACTCGCCCTGCGCTAGCAGCCACGCAAGAGCTATCTGCGCCGGCGTTGCGTTGTTGCTCTTCCCAATCTCGCCGAGCAAGTCCACCAGGGCCTGGTTGGCACGGCGCGCTTCCGGTGTGAAGCGCGGGATCGAACTGCGGATGTCGGTCTTGTCGAAGGTATTGTTCTCGTCCATCTTGCCCGTCAAAAAGCCTTTGCCGAGAGGGCTGAAGGGTACAAAGCCGATGCCCAGCTCTTTGAGCGTGGGAAGGATCTCTTGTTCGGGTTTACGGTACCAGAGCGAGTACTCGCTTTGCAGCGCGGCGACTGGCTGCACGGCGTGGGCGCGCCGGATGGTCTGCACGCCCGCCTCAGATAGACCGAAGTGTTTCACCTTTCCCTCCGCAATCAGATCCTTCACTGCCCCGGCAACGTCTTCGATTGGGACTTTGGGATCCACGCGATGCTGGTAGAAGAGGTCGATGGCGTCGACGTTCAGGCGTTTGAGCGAAGCTTCCGCAACCTTGCGGATGCGCGCCGGACTGCTGTCCAGGCCCTTTGGTCCGTGCGTTCCGTCGTCGTTGAGATCGAATCCGAACTTGGTGGCGATGACGACTTGGCCGCGAAAAGGCGCGAGACCCTCACCCACGAGTTCTTCGTTGTTGAACGGACCGTAAACCTCCGCCGTGTCAAAGAAGGTAATGCCGCGTTCCACCGCTTCCCGCAGCAATGCAATGGACGCGGATTTATCCGGGAACGGCTTATACGAAAATGTCATGCCCATGCACCCGAGGCCGAGTGCCGAACCTTCCAGTCCACTGTTCCCTAGATTGCGTTTCTGCATCTGTTTTCCTCTTTCAATGGGATGGTTGTTCGCGCTATTTGCAGTCGATGAAAAGTGGGGACTGCATTCGCCTCTTACTCGTTGCGAAGCGATGCCATATCCATGGAGAAGCGATACTTCACATCGGACTTGAGCAGACGCTCGTACGCTTCGTTGACCTTCTGGATCGGAATGACTTCGACTTCGGAAGTCATGTTGTGCTCGCTGCAGAAGTCGAGCATCTCCTGGGTCTCCGGAATTCCTCCGATCGGCGAACCCGAGAGACTGCGGCGGCCCATGATGAGTCCAAACGCAGGCAGTGCCAACGGCTTTTCCGGAGCGCCCACGAGGGTAATGTTGCCGTCGCGGCGCAGCAACTGAATGTAAGCGTTGATGTCGTGGTCGGCGGATACCGCATCGAGAATGAAATCGAAGCTGCCCGCGTGCTTGGCCATCTCATTGGCATCGCGAGACACCACGACTTCGTCCGCGCCCAGGCGCAGAGCATCGTCCTTCTTGCTCGGCGAAGTAGTAAAGACCACGGTGTGCGCGCCAAAGGCATGTGCGAACTTGACGCCCATGTGGCCCAATCCACCGAGGCCCACCACGCCCACCTTCTTGCCCGTGCTCACACCCCAATGGCGCATCGGCGAATAGGTGGTAATGCCGGCGCAAAGCAACGGCGCGGTCCCCGCCAAGTCGAGATTCGCCGGCACGCGCAGCACAAAGCGCTCTTTCACAACGATGCTTTCCGAGTAACCGCCATACGTGACCTTGCCGGTATGTTTGTCTGGGAAGTTATAAGTGAGCGTCGGGTTGGGACAGAACTGCTCAAGCCCCGCCTGGCACTCCGGGCAGGTGCCATCTGTATCCACCAGGCAGCCCACCGCGCCCACATCGCCCACCTTGAAGTGGGTCACCGCGGAGCCAACCCTGGTTACGCGGCCCACAATCTCGTGACCCGGCACGCAAGGGTAAACGGTGGGCATCACGCCGCTCCACTCATTGCGGGCCTGGTGCAGGTCGGAGTGGCAGATTCCGCAAAACAGGATCTCCATCTGCACATCGTCCTCGGTGGGTTCGCGCCGTTCAATGGTGCCGGAAACAAAAGGCGATGTGGCACTGGCGACTGAATATGCTTTCGCGTTGTACATGGAATTCTCCTCGGTTTCTGACCACATAAATTTGTACGATCTCTGTGCCCCATCCTTTCGCCTTTTTTCTGGCGAAAGGGTGGGAGACCACCAAACCTCAAGGAACGAAATCACACGGCCGGTTCTCCAGGTCTCTGACCCCAAAAATCTGTACGATCTCCGTGCCCCATCCTTTCGCCTTTTTTCTGGCGAAAGGGTGGGACATCACCAAACCTCAAGGACGAAATCACACGGCCGGTTCTCCAGGTCTCTGACCCCAAACATTTGTACGATCTCCGTGCCCCATCCTTTCGCCTTTTTTCTGGCGAAAGGGTGGGAGACCACCCAATCTCAAGGAGCGAAAGCGCACGGCCGGTTCTCCAGGTCTCTGACCACAAGAATTTGTACGATCTCCGTGCCCCATCCTTTCGCCTTTTTTCTGGCGAAAGGGTGGGAGACCACCCAATCTCAAGCAACGAAATCACCCGGTCGGAGACCTGGTGGCCTTCCCGCCCGGTTTCCGATTTCCTGGCTTCTGCCCGAACCGGGCAAGAATCCTGTAGACCTGGCGGCTCAAGCGAGCGGGTCATTGACTCGCGGCCGAATGACCGCTGCAACTCCAATGTACGGAGAAGCTCCCCGGATCTGGTATCCCGATTCTTCCGATTGATTGCCTATTCCTGTCGGCCGCGATTTTTTCTGTGCATAAAGCCCGGCAGCGGAAGTAGGCTGAAAGGGAAGGGACACAACCAGATTTCTAGGGCAGAACAATTCGAATGCGTCGCGGAAGAACAACCCCAAGTGGATGATTTGAGGGCGGATCTGGCGCGCAGAATCGACAGCCGCCTGCAGGGTGAGGAGCCGGCGGCGACGGATGTGCCGGGCCTGCTCCTCTCCCGCAAAACGGTGCCGACGGAATGCTACTCAGCCGCCTATGAGCCCGAACTGGTCGTCTTCGCGCAAGGTGAAAAGCGCATCACCGTCGGGGCCACAACGCACCTCTGCTCGGGGTTCAATTTTCTTCTTACCTCGATCGATCTGCCAGTTGTTGGCCAGATCACCAAGGCATCCAGGGATGAACCGTTTCTTGCCCTGGTCCTGAAACTCGAGATGCCCGTGGTGCGGGAGATCCTCAGCCAGGACGAATTCCATTCCAATGGAGCTCCCGTGAGCGCCCGTGGCTTGGCTGTTGGCGTGACCCCGGCCGATCTGCTCACCGCCTGTTGCCGGCTGGTTGATCTTCTGGACACGCCCCAGGACATTCCCTTTTTGGGTGCTCTGATGCAGCGGGAGATGATCTACCGGGTTCTGCGTGGCCCCTTGGGCAAGCACCTGCGCGCCATTGCCACGCTGGGAGAGCAGAGTAACCGCACGGCGAAGGCAGTTGCCTGGCTCAAGCAGAACTACGCCAAGCCGCTGCGCGTGGAAAAGCTGGCTTCCGTGGCGCAGATGGGAGTATCCACCTTCCACCATCACTTCCGCTCGCTGACGGCGATGAGCCCGCTGCAATACCAGAAGCGCTTGCGCCTGCACATGGCGCGGGTCCGGATGATGACTGAGGGAATGGATGCGGCTAGTGCCGCCTTTGAAGTCGGCTATGAAAGCGCCAGCCAATTCAATCGCGAGTACCGCCGCTTCTTTGGTCAGCCTCCCATGCGGGACATCCAAGCGCGCCGCCGAGCCATCACCGGCGTCCCACCCGAATCTGCTGCGAGCGTCAATCGAGCCATCCACGCAGCAACGTAAGTCCGTGCACTCCGTCCGTCGGGTAAGCCCGGCTTGCTGTAGAACTCCGTGCCCCATTCCGCGCTTTCCAGCGGAATGGGTGGGATACGAAGAAGGGCCGGGTCGACACAACTTCCTAAAATGCTTTAGAAGCCCATCACGTTGTAGCCACAGTCCACATAGAGCGTCTCGCCGGTAATCGCGGAAGACAGATCGCTGGCCAGGAAGAGCGCGGCGCCGCCTACTTCCAACTGGTCCACGTTGCGGTGCAGCGGAGCGCGGTCGGAGTGCGACTTCAGCATTTCGGTCAGGTCGCCGACGCCGCGCGCGGCCAAGGTCTTGATGGGGCCGGCAGAGATCGCGTTGACCCGGATGTTCTTCGAACCGAGTGTGAAGGCCAGGTAACGCACGCTGCACTCCAGCCCTGCCTTGGCGATCGCCATCACGTTATAGTTCGGCACCACCTTTTCGGCGGCATAGAAACTCAGGGTCATGATGCTTCCCCCTTCGGTCATCAGCGGCGCAGCGGCGCGGCTGACGGCGATCAGCGAGTAGACGCTCACGTCCATGGCGGTCCGAAACCCCTCACGGCTGGTGTTGAGGAAGTCCCCGCGCAACTCGGAGGCGGGCGCAAACGCGACGGCGTGCACCAGGATGTCCAGCTTCGTGTACTTGTCCTTGAGCGCGGAGAAAAGAGTGTCAATCTCCCCGTCGTTGGAGACGTCGCACTGAAACCCGGAGGCGCCGGGAAGTTCGGCAATCAGGCCCTCGGCCTCGAGCTTCATGCGCTCGTTTTGATAACAGATCGCCAAAGTTGCGCCGGCTTGGTGCAGCTTGAGGGCGATGCCCCAGGCAATGGAACGTTTATTGGCCAGCCCAAACACCACGGCCGTCTTCCCTTTAAGATCGATCATTCTTTGTGTTCTTCCTCCCACGGACATCGCACTGGGACGACAGCCGAGCGAATCCTAGAATATCAGCCGCCCGACAGCGGCCGCCGGTAAATTGCGGTTAAGCCGGTCTTCGGGTCGGCCAACGATTGCAAGCGATCGGTACTTCGGCAGTGGAAGAGCGCGAAGTGCGTCCACTGCGACTAGCCGCCCAGGTCGACCAGTTGCACCGTGCCCACCGGTTGGCCAAGGAAGCGGGAGCCGAGGCGCTCAAATTTGTCGACAGAGTCCGTGGCAAAGCAGCGCGGAGCGGCGTTTGGGGCCGGCGTGGACGAGCCGGGGAGGAACTGGCGCTGAGCAACGTCCGCCGCGGCTTCGGCGGAATCGATGACCCGCATGCCGGCGGGGACGGCTCCTTCCAACAGGCGACGCAAAAGTGGATAGTGCGTGCAACCCAGAACCAGTACATCGGGACGCATGCCGGCTGCGGCCGCCTCTTCGGTGAGTTCGCGGAGGTAGATCCGGATCACCTGGTCGGTGACCGCGTGTTCGGTCCAGCCTTCTTCAACCAATGGAACCAGCAGCGGACAGGCCTTTTCCAGCGCGCGCAATCCCTGGGCGCGACAGGCCGCGGTATAGGCATGGCTCCGCACCGTGGCGTCTGTAGCGATGACCAGCACGTCGCCGGTGCTTGACGCAGCGCGGGCCGCCGAAGCGCCCGGTTCGATCACGCCCAGAACCGGGACAGGCACCGCTTCCTGAATCGCATCGAGTGCCAAGGCACTTGCGGTATTGCAGGCGATCACCAGAAACTCCGCTCCTTGTTCCCGCACCAGGAATTGCGCGCTTTCCACGGCATAGCGGGCAATCGTGCGGCGCGATTTGGAGCCGTAAGGCAGGCGCGCCGTATCTCCCAGAAACGCAAACTGCGCTTGCGGGAACCGCTGCATCAGGGCGCGCAAAACCGTGAGCCCGCCAAAACCCGAATCGAAGACACCAATCGTGGGGATCATGGCTTTCGAGCCGCTGATCCGGTTGGACGGATCAAGTCTGCAAGCGTCTTGGATATCCAGCACAACTCCATGAAGACACTTCTGTCGTAGGGATTGCTCGTTCCCTTTTTGTAGAGAATCGCATTTAAGTTGTTATTGACGAACCGATAATTCTCTAACATTCTTGGAACCGACGGCATCGTCTCGCGCCAGAAAGCGCTCCAGAGTTCACGGAGAAAGCCATCCGGTGTGCCATTGTGAATGCAGGCATCGGTTCCGTTCAGATCGCCGGCTGATCTTTGGATCCGATAGGGTTCCGACTCCCAAACGAACCAATCGTGGCGGCTGGGATGTAGTTTTTGCCAAGTAATTGTCATGCCCAGTTCCAGGGCCATGTTAAACCGCGGGACCGCAGTTGGCGTAACGCTCAGCTCAACCCTGGAAAGATCGGGAATCGAATAACGGCAACTCTGGATGTGCTCGAAGATCCTGTCTAGCCTGCGTCCCCCTCCCGGGGTTTCCGAAGCCATGTGCGGAACCAGGCCCAATTGGCAGAGCCCCACGATATACGCGATATAGAGACTGGAGAATTCTTCGTCGTACGGGACGTTCAGGAAAACGCCGTTTGGGTCAGGCAGCGGAGGCACGCTTGCGCCTCTTTTCCGGTTCGGCGGAGTTCACAGGCGCGTCTTTCCGATTGGAAAGCATTGCCTTGAACTCGTCCACAAGCGCCTGAAGCTCTTCCTTGCGCGCCTTGGGAATTCGGAAGTGCTTCTCCATCTCTTCAAGAGTGGGCGGCGGGGCCGTCAGGTGAATCGGCTTGCGCATGACTCCTTCATCATACTGCGAATTTAGCGGGAATAGGAACAGCGATTTAGGTGCCGCAATCAGCGCTGAGAAACCGCGTCCGTCGCCAGGTAAGTGCGGCTGAGGTCGGCATGCCCGGCGAGGGTCGTCCGCGGCTGCCCATCTACCAGAAAACGGACCTGCGCAATCCGCGGCAGGTTGGCGTGCAGCGTGCCACAGATCGAGAGCACCGTGAGCGTCTCGGTCTCCAGACCCGAAGGGTGCGTGGCCGTCCATGGACCGGTCAGATTCACCACCGCCAACTCCGGGCCTGTGGAGTTTGGCGTCGAGTCTGTGGCTTTCGGATCTACATTGTCAGGAGATGGCACTAAAAACACCTGCGCAATCCCGCTGGCTCCGCCGGGAACTGGATGGGCCGCATTCGGCGCTGCGTATTGATCCAGCAACTTGCCCAGGACGAGTCGCGCCCGCGCCCCTGGGTCCTGCGGCAGGGGCAGGCTTTGCACCTCGGGAATCAGCGAGTTATCCGCGTCGTTGGCGACCAGCAGCGTGGCCTGTTCGGTGGGCGCTACTTGGGGCGCCTGGGTCGGCGTGGAATCGAAGCCGGTGAGCAGTCCGCGATGGGAGCGATCAAGCTGCCGCCAAAGCACCGCGCCCATGATGGCGGAAGCAGCCAGCAGCACGACGAACAGGATGGTTTGATGGCGGGCAATCATGGTTCACGGCCCTCCGTCTTCCATTCCAGCAAGGCAGCGGCAAGGGCGTCTGCGACGCGGGCCTGATAGCCCGGGTCGTCGAGAGCAACAATGGCCTTGCTGTCGGGGGCATGGTCGGGAGCAATTTCGATGGCCAACGCGGGGCAGGCCATGCTATCGATCCCCGGCAGCGCCGTGCGGCCCAGGGTCACCGCGATGCCTGCATGCGACAGCGCCGAATCCAGAACGCCCGCCAAAGCCAGGCTGCGCGTCACCCAGGCGGCTTGGGTGGTCTTCCACGCAGTGATCCGCGTAGCCTGCGCCGGCGCCAGCGAAGAGGCGAACAGGTGAACACCCGCTCCGGCTTGCGAAGCGTGCAGACTGAGACAAGCCTGGGCGTTGACCCGGTTGGCAATTTCAGCGCGCCGGTTAGCGTCAACGGCCACATCCGACTCGCGCGTCGTGATCACGGAAAACCCGCGCGCGGCCAGCAGCGAACGCAAGCGCACACTCAGACCGAGGGTGAAGTCCTTCTCCACCTGGCTAGCAAGCTTGCCCCCGGCATCGTCCCCGCCATGCGCTGCATCCAGCACCACAACAAATCGCGCCGCGCCAGGCGATGGGGGAGGAGGAGGTTCGGGAACCTGCAGCGCCGGTGCGGGTGGAGCTATCAGAGGGGTCTGGGGAGCGGCGGCCACCGCGCAACTGAGGAGCACAATTGCAACGAGACTACCCACTCGCCCTGCTTTGCCCAATCTGTACAGTCCTTTCGGCAATTCTCCGGCTCGCTTCCGCTACTTGGGCCCCGCCATGCTGCGACGGTCTCGTTGTTTCGTCCTGGTTGTATGGGCTCCAACCGCGGCCCATCGATCGATTCCACGGTGCTGGCGCTAGTCCAGGGCGTAGATGGCCAAACCGCTGAGCAGCTTGGGATAAAAGTCAGTGGACTTCTGCGGCATCACCTCGCCGGCAAATGCCACTTCCCGCAACTGCTCCATGGAGACCGGGTTAGTGAGAAACGCGATGTCGGCCCCGCCGCGGTGTACCTGTTCCACGGCTTCCCCGGAATCGCGCAGATAGCGCAAGTTGCTTTGCTCGCGCACCTTCTCGGCATCCAGGCCGAGAAGCAGCTCGAGAACGATGGTATGCAAATGGCTCAGGTCGAGCGGGCGCTGGCGCTCCGGCAAGCCGGCTAGCGCAAGGGCGGCCGCCTCCGCCTTCGCACGCAACAAGAGAGCACCCGCTCGGGTGATCGCCACAAACGCCGTGCCTTTCTGGCAGGCCAGGGTCTGCACATAACTCGAAGCGTCCGCTGCCTGCAAGGCTTCGACCGTGAAGAACTCCTGCGCGGCTTCTGCGAAGGCGACGGGATCGAAATGCGCCAGGCTGTGCACCACGCGATGCGTAGGAAGAATCACCAGCCCGTCGGCGTCCATGTTGACGAACGTCATCATCACCGCGGCCTCGGGATAAGCCGGATGCGGCAGTTCGCTGGGGTTGGACTCCACGGGAGCCGCGACCCCGGGCGCATGCTCCTTGGCATAGTGGAGTGCCGTTTCGTAGCGATGATGGCCGTCGGCGATGATCAGCTTCTTGTCGGCCATCGCTGTCGTCAGCAGCCGGATCGACGCCGGGTCACTGATCTTCCATAGCCGATGCAGCACGCCGTATTCATCGGTGACCTCGACCTCGGCGGAGCCGCTCGGATCGTACAAAATCCGTTCCACGCTCCCGGCGGGATCCGAATAGAGCATGAAGATCTGCCCAAAGTGGGCGCGGGTGGCCTGCAACAAGTTCAGCCGGTCCGCCTTGGGCTTGGATAAAGTCCGCTCGTGGCGGAAAACAATTTGATCGGCATAGTCATACAGCTTGCCCAGAGCGATAAAGCCGCGCCGCTCCTTCACCACGTCCGTGCCCGGCGCCTTGAATCTCTGCGCATAGGCGAAGATCGCGGGATCTTTCTCCTGCGCCAGCACGCCTTGTTCGCGCCAGGCGCGAAAGTCGCGCCCTGCCCGGGTGTAGACACTTTCTCCCCGCTCCGCATCGAACAGTTCAGGCAGCCCAAGAATGATCCGAACCAGGTTGAAAGGACTGCGCTGGTAGTAAGCCTGCTGCATGGCTGGAGAGATCTTGTCATATGGCTGGGTCACCACATCTTCCAGACGAACTGTGGAGGGATTGTAACGCCATGCGCGAAAAGGATAGATGCGGGCCATACAGTCGGTCTTGCTCCGGTTCTAACGGCAAATGGGTCGCTTGGAAGTTCGAGTCAGTGGATGCGGAACGGCAGGGCGCTCAGGCTCGATTGTATCCCAAGGACAAACTTGGGCCGCTCTTGCAAGCGGTTCCAAAATCGGTCCTGGCGTTCTCCAGGCAATGACATTGCGGTGACACTAGGCAGGCTCGCGCCGTGCTAAACTCGGCTTCATTCTTCAATTCGGATTCATTTCAGGTGTGCGGCATGACGATGCTTCCATTTCCGCGAAAGGGTACCGAACCGGACTTGGGCACGCGATTCCCCCGAAACGTGCTTGCGGTGGCTGGCTTGAGCGCCCTTTTCGCTGTTTTGCTGAGCGGCCCCACCCTGCAAGCCCAGGACGACCAACTGAATACCATCCACGTCCCGCCGTCGACCACCGCCGCTCCGAATACAGCAGAACCCAAGGGTGCCGAAGCCCCCGCGGCCACCGGACCGGATGCCCTCAAAATCCACCCCGGCTCGCGGATCCGCATGAATGTGGACATGGTGCTCGTACCCGTTACAGTGACTGACCCCATGAACCGTCTGGTGACCGGTCTGGAGCAGGAAGACTTTCAGGTATTCGAGAACAACAGCGGCCAGAAAATCGTGAGCTTTGCAAGCGAAGATGCGCCGGTTTCCATCGGCATCGTGTTTGACCTTTCCGGGTCCATGACATCGAAACTGATTCGCGCCCGGGAGTCGATCCTGCAATTCATCAAGACCGCCAACCCGCAGGATGAGTTCTTCGTCATCGGCTTTAACGACCGCCCGGAACTGATTGAAGACTTTACCAGTTCCGTGGAAGACATCCAGGCCCGGCTGGCCACGGTGCGCAGCGGGCACCGCACCGCCCTGCTCGACGCCATCTACTTCGGTGTGGCCAAAATGAAGGATGCGCGTCACGAACGCAAGGCGCTCCTCGTGGTCTCCGACGGCGGCGATAACCGCTCCCGCTACACCGAGGGCGAGGTGCGGTCCCAGGTGCGCGAATCGGACGTGGAAATCTATTCAATCGGCATCTTTGACCCCTACGCGCCTACCCCCGAGGAGCGCACCGGCCCGCAGTTGCTGAACGACCTGAGCGAAGAGACGGGGGGACGGCTGTTCCGCGTGGACGACATCGCTGAGATGGGCGACATTGCCGAAAAGATTTCCACCGAACTGCGCAATCAATATATGATCGGGTTCCGCCCCAAAGACCTGAACCGCGATGGCAAGTGGCGTAAAGTGAAGGTGAAGGTGAATCCTCCCGCGGGATTGCCTCCGCTGACTGTTCATGCTCGTACCGGCTACTATGCGCCTTTGCAATAATCGGGTTCTCGGAACCATTCTCGCCGCAGCGGCTTTCTTGCTCTCGGCCCCGCAAGCTCCCAGCCAGTCCGCTCCCGCCGCGGATCCGGCTGCGCAACAGTCTGCGCCCAAATCTGGCCAAGCCCCTCCCCAAGCCACTCCTTTGACCGTCGATACCGACCCCGTCCGCTCCCCCGATGTGGAACCGCCCGTGACTGCCGGTGGACCGCTCAAAAAGGAGGGATCCGGCTATGTCCTGCATACCGATGTCGAAGAGGTTATCCTCAACGCCACCGTGCTCGATGGCAACCGGCTCGTCCCCGACCTGAAGCAGGACAATTTCCAGGTCTTTGAAGACGGCGTCAAGCAGACCATCATCAGCTTTCAGCACACCGACCTGCCGGTCTCGATTGCGCTCGTGGTTGACAACTCCGGCTCCATGTCCAAGAAGCGCCCTTCGGTGAACAAGAGCGCCCTCGACCTGATCCAGGCTTCCAATCCCCAGGACGAAGCCTTCGTGGTCAACTTCTCCGACGAAGCCTTCATCGACCAGGAGTTCACCTCGGATGTCAACAAGCTCCGCGACGGCTTGGGCCACATCGAGTCCCGTGGCGGAACGGCGCTCTATGACGCCGTGGTCGCCTCGGCCGATAAGCTGGCTGCCGACGCCAAGCGACCCAAGCAGGTGCTGGTCCTGATCACCGATGGCGAAGATAACGCTTCCACACTCAACCTGGAACAGACCATTCGCCGTGTGCAGCAGTTGTCCGGCCCCGTCATCTATTCGATTGGCCTGCTCTTTGGCGACGAGATGAGCCACGCCGAAGTGCGCCATGCGCGCCGTGCCCTGGAGATGCTTTCCACCGAGACCGGCGGGATTGCGTTCTTCCCCAAGTCCATCGAGCAAATCGACCAGATCTCCGCCGAGGTGGCGCGCGACATTCGCAATCAGTACACGGTGGGTTACCGGTCCACCAAGCCCACCACCGAGCCGGGATTCCGCCGCATTCAAGTCAATGCCGAGGCCAAAGGCATGAGCAAGCTGACGGTACGCACCCGAACCGGCTACTTCCCGGTGGTGCGCACGGCCAAGAAGACCGCGGCGGAGAAGAAGTAGCCCCTTGCCGAGTTTCGGCAAGGGCCTCCGCAAATCCACCGTGTCCCATCCATTTCACGTACTTTGTGAAATGGGTGGAGCCTCAAGGCCTTCCCAGCCGGTCCCCAGAATTGTTTTCCGCCCATCATTTAGACTGAAGCTGCCATGGCCGTTGCTCACTCCGCCTCAACCGGGCTTCGTACCGCGTCCGACATCACTAAGCTGGTGGGTCAAACACCGATGCTGCAACTGGCTCGGCTTGCCCCGGAGCCGTCTGCCGCGGTCTTCGCCAAGCTCGAGTTCCTGAACCCCGGTGGCAGCATCAAGGACCGCGCCGCGCTGGGCATGATCCTCGACGCCGAAGCGCGCGGCCTGCTCCACAAGGGTTGCACCATCATCGAAGCCACCGCCGGCAATACCGGCGTGGGACTGGCATTAATCGGCGTCAATCGCGGCTACACCGTCAAGCTGTTTGTGCCCGAAGGATTCGCCGAAGAGAAGTGCATCCTCATGCGGGGCTTTGGCGCGGAGGTCATCCGCACACCGGAAGACGAAGGCATGGCGGGCGCCATCAAGCGGGCTCGTGCCGCGGGCGACGAAATTCCCGGGTCGTTTACGGCTCTCCAATTCCAGAATCAGGCCAATCCCCAGTTCCATCACGACACCACGGCCGTCGAAATCTGGGATCAGATGGAGGGCCGCGTCGATGGTTTCGTCGCGGGCGTGGGCTCAGGTGGAACCTTCTCCGGCGTCGCGCGCTTCCTGAAAGAGCACAACCCCGCGGTCGTGAATGTCGCCGTTGAAACCCAGGGCTCCATCCTGCAAGGCGGCGCGCCCGGCAAACACAAGGTGGAAGGGATCGGCGTGGCATTCATCCCGGAAACCTTTCATCGCGACGTGTGTGACCGGATCGTTGCCGTGAACGACGAGCACGCATTCGGGATGGTGAAGCGGCTGGCTGCGGAAGAAGGCTTGGTCGGCGGATCCAGTTCCGGGGCCGCCGTCTATGCGGCCGTACATCTGGCACAGGAGCTGGGTGCCGGCAAGCGCATCGCCGTCATCATCCCCGACTCCGCGGAGCGCTATCTCTCCAAGAAAATCTTCGAAGGCGGAGCATAGCTTGATTTTCCCCTCCCGATGACTCTCATCCTGACCGAATGTAGTCAGCTCCGCGTCGGGGAGATCAAAACAACGAAGTTGTCATCCTGAGCGTAGTCGAAGGATCTGTGGTTGTTTTTCTCCTCGCTCGTCATCCATCCCAAGTCAATCAAGACTCTGGGTGCCCCCGGTCTCGTGTCTGAGATCGGGGATCGCACGAACCCCGCCCAGCCTCCGCCCCCAGCACGATAAGCTAAAAGCTAGGAGCTAGAAGCTAAAAGCCAACCCATGCCTGACTACAAATACGCCACTCTTGCCGTCCACGCCGGCCAGCACCCCGACCCCCTCACCGGCGCCGTCAACGTCCCCGTCTACCTGTCGTCCACGTTCGAGCTCACCGGCATCGGCACCGACAAAGGCTGGGACTATTCCCGCGCCGGCAACCCCACGCGCGACCGGCTCGAAGAAGCACTGGCCGCTCTCGAGGGCGGGACCAGCGGACACGTCTTCGGCAGCGGCATGGCGGCCATCTATGCGCTCGTAGCCACCCTCCACGCCGGCGACCACGTCCTCTGCTCCAGCAATGTCTACGGCGGCACACAGCGGTTGTTCAATCTGGTGATTCGCAACTACGGCATCGAGATCGAGTATGTAGACACCGGCAATTTGAAGGCCGTCGAAGCCGCGATCAAGCCGGCAACCAAGCTCATCCACATTGAGACGCCGACCAATCCCATCATGTCCCTCACTGACATAGCAGCGGTCAGCACCATTGCCCATGCACACGGCGTCGAAGTCAGCGTCGACAACACCTTCATGTCGCCCGTGCTGCAAAGCCCCCTGGCTCTCGGCGCGGACATTGTCATGCACTCGACCACCAAGTTTCTCAACGGCCATTCGGACGGGCTCGGCGGCGCGCTCATCGGCTCCAAGCCTGAGCACAAAGAGCGTTTCAATCTCGTCCAAAAGGCAGCCGGCGGCATCCTGTCCCCCTTCGAATGTTTCCTCGTGCTCCGCGGCATCAAGACGCTGCCCCTGCGCATGAAAGCTCACGAAGAAAACGGTCGCGCCGTCGCCGAGTTTTTATCCACCCAGCCCAAGCTGAAGCGTCTTGCCTATCCCGGCTTGAAGAGCCATCCCCAACACGAGCTGGCGGTGAGGCAGCAAAAAGGCTTCGGCTCCATGATGAGCTTTGACCTCAGCACAACCGCCGCCGCCGGTCGCTTTCTCGGCGCACTCAAGTTGTTCCTGAATGCAGAGTCGCTCGGCGGTGTCGAATCGCTCGCCTCGCATTCGGCCACAACCACGCACGCAGCGCTCAGCGAGGACGATCGCCAGCGCCTCGGCATCACCGAAGGCCTGGTTCGTCTGTCCGTCGGCATTGAAGACAAGGAAGACCTCATCGCCGACCTCGATCAGGCCCTACAGGCTGTTTAAGGCTCTTCACCTTTGCGGCAGGCCTCCGTGCCCCATCCATTCCGCGTCTTCCCGCGGAATGGGTGGGATACCGATAAACTTCAGGCTTGCCATATCGCCGAGTAATTCTAAGATACGCAAGGCCTCAGCTCGAGGATGCTTTTGCTCCCCAGCCTCAATGCACCGCTGGAGAGGGCCCCAGCTTCTTCGGTCGCTTCATCAAAAACGGCATGGGAATCAGGATCGCCGTGGCCGCCACCATCACCCAGCACACATCCACGTAGGCCAGCAACCGCGCTTGCGTTTGCGCCATGCCGTAGATCTGCGCCCCAGCCCGCGCAACTGCATCGGGCATGGAGCCGGCCCCTCGCTGCAACCACGCCGCGGCCAGCCCGGAGCGCAGCAAATCGAAAGGGCTATTTCCGCTCACGGTATGCGCGTTCAGCATGGCCAGGTGCTTCTGCGTTACCCGCGCCAGCAGCGTGGTCACAAAGCTGATGCCGACCGAACCGCCGAGATTCCGCATCAGCGCCGACATGCCGCTTACTTCGTTGTATTTCTCCTGCGGAATTCCCGCGTAGCAAAGTGTGTTGATCGGGATGAACAAAAACGGCAATCCCAGTGCGATCACCACGCGCCAGCTTACGGCGAGGCTGAAAGGAATGTTCAAATTCAGCCCCGTCATGCGGTATAGGCCGTATGTCGTCACCGTGAAGCCCAATGCCACCAGCCAGCGGGGGTCGAACTTCGGCGCCAAAAAGCCCGCCACCGGAAACAAAAACATCAGCGCGATGCCGCCGGAAGAGACAGCCATCCCCGCCTGCCGCGCGGAGTAGCCCATAATCTCCTGCAGAAATTGCGGAATCAGCACGGTCGATGAGTAAAGAGACACGCCCACCATGAAGAGCACAAACATCGTCGTTCCCACGTTGCGCTGCGCGAAAAGACGCAGGTCGAGAATGGGATGTTCCACATGCAGTTGCCGGTAGATGAAGACCACCAGGCCAATGGCGGCAATGACCGCGCACGTGACAATAAAGCGCGAACTGAACCAGTCGTCTTCCTGGCCCTTGTCGAGCATGGTTTGCAGAGCGCCGATGGTCACAACCAGCAGCCCAAGACCCCAATAGTCCACGCCCTCCTTACGCTTGCGGATGGAGGCCAAATACGGCGGGTCTTCGACCACCCGGTTAGTCAAATAGAGAGAGACAAGGCCGACAGGAATGTTGATAAAGAAAATCCATCGCCAGCTGTAGTTGTCCACAATCCATCCGCCCACCGTGGGGCCCAGCACCGGCGCCAGCACCACCGCCATGCCGTAGACTGCGAACGCCATGCTCCGCTTCTCCGGCGGGAACGTATCAGCCAGGATCGATTGCTCGCTCGGCTGCAGCCCGCCCCCGGCTGCGCCTTGCAGCACGCGGAAGAAGACCAGAACGCCGAGTGTCGGCGCAAGTCCGCACAGCAGGGAAGCGGTTGTGAACAGGAGCACGCAGGTCATATAGAAACGCTTGCGGCCGATGCGGTTGGCGATCCATCCGCTAATGGGCAATACCACCGCATTGGCCACCAGGTAGCTGGTCAGCACCCATGTCGACTCGTCGCGGCTGGCAGACAGCGACCCCCCAATGTGGGGCATCGCCACGTTGGCAATGGACGTGTCGAGCGCCTCCATGAAGGTGGCCAGCGTCACCGTGATGGCAATCACCCACGGGTTAGCCCGCGGACGCCAAGTCTCGTGGAACGATGGTGAAGCAGAGGATGCCAGTGCTGGGCCTTTCTTTTCTATTGCCGAGATTCAATTGCGGATCCGGAATCGCTGGTCCGTTCGAAACTGGCTCACGGGACGGGGTCTCTCAACAGAATAACGGATGGGGACTCGAGTGGAAAACCATGAGACTGCCAGGTGCGCTTGCCGTCCCAGTGCCAGGATGTCTCGCCCATTCCCAAAAATTGCAACTCAGAAGTGAAGCTGGGAGGGATGTCGGAGAAGTCGTCAAAGAAGATCGTCTTTTCGCCAGGGACAAAATCGATCGCCGATCGTGGATTTGGGATTAGGCATGGCCAGACCATCGCGGTGGATTCAGGGGATGCAATCCAAATTCCCAGAATGCCGGCTCCCGGTTAGCCATTCCTGCGGCTGGCAACCTCGAATGGGCTGTGTCATGCTGAGAACGAATGAACATCGGCGGAAAAGGTTCGGAGGTTGGTGTGCGCCAGGCCAGGTTCGTGCTCGGCATCGACACCTGCGGACCAACAGGCTCGGTCGCACTGGGTAGCTGCAACGGTTCCCGCCTTCAAATCGTCGAGCAGATCGAACTCGAAGGTCGTAGCTATTCCGCCACGCTAATGCGAGCCATCGCCGATGTACTCGCCCATGCCGCCGCTTCAGTGAGCACACTCGGCGCAATCGTCGTCGCAAATGGGCCGGGCAGCTTTACGGGGGTGCGGATCGGCCTCAGCGCGGCAAAAGGCCTGGCCGAGCCCGCGCAGATTCCGGTGGCCGCTGTCTCGCGCCTCGCCGTGCTTGCGGGCCAGGCGGGTGTCGGTTCTTCCGCCCTCGATGCCCACAGGCACGAGGTCTTCTTGCGGCTTGGACGCCCTGCGGCTCCACCCCAGGATCTTCTCGCGGGCGTAGCTGAACTCGCTGCCATCCGTGAGGAACACGGCCCGATTGCGCTCTGCGACGACGCTGCGGCCGCACTGCTCTCCTCCGCGTGCCAGACCGTCAAGTGCGTCCGCGTCCCGGCTCCAACCGCCGCGGACGCCTTGCAACATTGGGCGTCGATCGGCGCCAGAAACGCCTTCGTCGACCTGGCCCTGCTCGACGGCCACTACTTGCGCCGTTCCGACGCAGAGATCTTTGGTGAACCTTCCCCGGCGCATTCGGCATGACAAACCGGCTCCGCCCTCTACACATCCGGCAAATGAGCGTCACCGACCTTCCCCGCGTCTTGGAGATAGCGGACAGTTTGCAGGATGCTCCGCACTGGCAACTTGACTCGTACCTGGAAGCCATCGGCGCGCTCGGGTCCCCGCTGCGCATTGCGCTCACCGCAGCCGACGCCACAAGCGAGAGACCCCTTGGCTTTTTGATCGCGAGCGTGGTTGCCCCGGATGCCGAGCTGGAATCCATCGCCGTGGCTGCGGACGCGCAACGAATGGGCATCGGCAACAGCCTTTTGCAAGCGCTTTTTCAAAAGCTGGCCGATCATGACGTGACGCGGCTCCTGCTGGAAGTTCGGGCTTCAAACCGCGGCGCCATTCGTTTTTACGAAATGTGCGGCTTCCGCGGGATCGGGCGGCGCAATCGCTACTACGCTGACCCGCAAGAGGATGCGGTCTTGTTGGGCAAGGATTTGCGTCGCATCGAAGACGTGGCAACCAAGCCAAGCGCGCCAAACTCCATGTGATCAACGTCACGCTTCATCACAATTCACCCGGAAATCCACAGGCACAGGTTACTTTTGCCGCTTTTCTCCCTTGCCGACTGTACTAATGCGGCGATATATGTAAAAGTTCAGTGAACCAACGGAGGTGCTTGATGGACGAAGTACAGGATCCCACGCTTGGCGAGGAGATCGAACGTCTGCATGCCGAACATCATCGCTACGCCCAGCGTCTGGAAGAACTGCTTGGAAAGCCCTACCTCTCCGCCGACGAACAGTTGGAAGAGGTGCGGTTGAAAAAGTTGAAATTGCACGCCAAGGATCTGATCTTCGCGCTTGAACGCCGTTCGCCGGCGATCGCTTAACCGCGAAGATCGGGAAAACCGGCCGGCCGGTTGGCGGCAATTCTCCAGAGCTGCTTCCGCATGCAGCCCCCGCTGAGTGTGTGCACTCTCAGGCCACTCTGTCGGCAAGCGAGCTGAAAGCCCGTATAATCGTTAGGGACCATGGTTCGTGACGGTTACATCTACGGTGTGAGTTTGCTGGTAGTGGCGGCTTTCGTCACTTGGGCAACAGGAAACATTGCTTGGGCGATTCTCCCCCTGCTGCTGGCGGCGTTTTTCCTGTGGTTTTTCCGCGACCCAGATCGCACGATTCCGATGGCTCCGGGCTTGATTGTGTCTCCCGGCGATGGGTTGGTGACCGAGACGGTGACCATCTCCACGCCTCAGGGACCGCGGCAACGGATCAGCGTCTTCCTCAACGTATTCAATGTGCATGTGAACCGCGCGCCCATTGGCGGCATCTTGAGTCGAGTCCATTACCAAAAAGGCGAATACCTGAACGCCATGAACCCAGCGTCGGCGGACCGCAATGAGCAGAATGCCGTCACGGTGCGCGCCCAGGGCTACGAGGTCACCTTCAAACAGATTGCCGGCCTCATTGCCCGGCGGATTGTCTTTCATCTCAAAGAAGGGGACACGGTGGAGCGCGGCCAGCGCGTGGGCCTCATCAAGTTTGGCTCGCGGGTAGACATCGTGGTGCCTGTGGAAGCGACGTTGCGGGTGAAGGTGGGAGACAAAGTGAAAGGCGGTTCCAGCGTTCTGGCGGCCATGCCGAGCGGAACCCCCGGGGCGGAGATTTGAACGGCCGCGACCCAGCCGCCGTGAAGGCTGAAGCCAAGGCGCGCTTGCGGCGCGGCATGTATCTGCTTCCTTCTCTCTTTACCGTCGGCAACATCGGCGCCGGCTTTTTCTCCATCACCGAGACCATCAAGGCCATCAGCGGGCCCGGCGACGCGCATACCCATCTGGACTGGGCGGCCATGGCCATCCTCTTCGCCATCCCTTTCGACACGCTCGATGGCCGCATTGCGCGCATGACCAACACCACCAGCGAGTTTGGCAAGGAACTCGATTCGCTGGCCGATGCCATCACCTTCGGCGTTGCGCCGGCACTGATGGCCTTGGTGTGGGGCTTCCATTATCTGCCGGACTCCATCAACCCCCAATTGCTCGTCCACCTGCACCAGGCCGGCGCCTTTATCTGCTTTCTGTTTTTGATCGGCGGCGTGTCCCGCCTCGCCCGCTTCAACATCTCGCATGACGCCCAGCCGCGCAATCCCGGACGCCCCGGGCGGAAGTACTTTGTCGGCATGCCCATTCCAGCGGCTGCTGGATTCCTGGCTTCCACCGTGCATCTCTGCTATGGCTACCCGATCCTCGCGTGGTGGATTGCCTTGCCCTGGCTGTTCTTTGTGGGCCTGAGCGGCTTCCTGATGGTGAGCACCTGGCGCTTCTGGTCCGGCAAAGAGATCAATTTCTCACGCAGCCATCCATTTCAGTTGCTCTTTCTGCTGGCCATTGTGTTCTACATCATGATCCGTTATTCGAACGTCGTGTTCTTCGCGATTGGTCTGACGTATGTCTTCTCGGGAATCTGGGCGCGCGCGGCCTACGGATGGTCACGCCGGCGCCGGCGCAGGCCGGACAACAGCGCCACCGCAGCTTCCGCCGAGCCCGACTCGATTCGTCCCTAGGAATCAATCTTCGCGCTTCTTCAAGCCTCAAGGATGCCTGTGTACAAAATTGCCATTGTAGGTGCTTCCACAATTTTGGGAAGGGAACTGAAAGACGCCCTCTCCGAGTCGCCGCTCGAGGCGGCGACCTTTGTCCTCCTCGATCAAGAAGAGGCGCACGGCCAGATTGACCAGGTGGGTGACGAAGTCACAATCGTGCAGGCCGTCGCCCCCGATTCATTTGAGCGCGTCGATTTCACTTTTTTTGCCGGAACCGAAGCTCTGACGCGCCGTCACTGGCGCGAGCCTCTGCGCGCCGGCTCCACCGTCCTCGACTTGAGCGGTGCCCTTGACCGTGAGCCGGGCGTACTGATTCGCGCGCCTTGGCTGCATTCACTGGGCGTCGGGTCGGAAGCAGCTACGCCGGACCTCTTCACCCCGGCGGTTGTCCCGGCGCACCCTGCGGCGCTCGCCCTTGCCCTGCTCCTGGAGCGCCTGCAGCAGGCCGCTCCATTGCGCTTCGCGGCGGCAACAGTCCTCGAGCCCGCCAGCGCCTTTGGCCGCGCGGGCATGGATGAACTGCACCAGCAGACCGTCAACCTGCTCAGCTTCCAGGGCCTTCCCCGCGCCGTGTTCGATGCGCAGGTAGCGTATAACTTGCTCGGCGGCCTGGGCGAAAGCTCGACCGTCAATCTCGCCGAGGACGAGGCCCGCATTCGCCGCCACTACACCGCTCTCGGCGACGGCCGCTGGCCGACCCTTGGTCTCCAACTGGTGCAGGCCCCGGTCTTTCACGGTCACGTCTTTTCGATTGCGATCGAATTGGAGCGCGCCGTCGATATCTCCGCCCTCGAAGAAGCGCTGAGCGGTGACCACGTGGACCTGATTCTCGAGGACACTGACTCGCCTTCCAACCTCGCCGCCACCGGCCAAAACGACGTCCTCGTCCGGCTCCGGACGGAGAAGGACGGCCGCAATCCCAGCCAGGCTTCCCGCCTCTGGCTCTGGGCCGCCTCCGACAACCTGCGCCTGCACGCGCAGAATGCGGTGGAATGCGCGCTCGATCTGCGCAAGCTCCGCCCCGCTGGCACTGTGCAGTAAGACTTACCGGAAATCAAGCCCGCTGGCTCGTGGGGCTCGCCAAAAAGGGCGGCCTGAGCCGCCCTTCTCGACAATGCTTCTCTACTTCTTACACGGTTGCGTGGAGATTGTGGAACGTTGAGACGGCCGTCTCATACGTCTGAACCCGCGGCGTTCCTTCGAGTACTTTCGCCAGGGTCTTCAACACGTCCGGGTAGCCACGGACGTTGTAATCGTCTGCATTGCTCTTGTGTTCCCACAGGCTGATTGAAACCACCTCCGGCGAGCCGGCATTGCTGAGGGTGATCGCTTCCTTGAAGCCCTTCTGTTTCTGCAGCAAAGGAAGAACCTGGTTTTCAAACGTGTGGGTGTAATCGGAGTGCATGTTGGGTTTGATGCGGAATGTTACGTTGCGTGCGTACAAATTCAACCTCCTTAAAGGTTGTCTCGCATATAAGTGGGGGAACTTCAGATGGCCTTACTTATAATCAGGGGACCTGAATGAGGTGACTGTTTCTATCTTCCTCATCCGTGAACCTAGTCCCTTGGTCGAGCGTTGTCAAATCGCACTCTCTTCCAATACAAGATGAGCCTGAAGGGTAGGCCATGCTGGGTAGTGA
>Ga0302320_10001476_pt1 | contig 56731 bp, 49 predicted proteins | sample Bog_T0_3_FD_202130 | JGI IMG/M metagenome (GOLD analysis project Ga0302320, IMG submission 202130) | Peat permafrost microbial communities from Stordalen Mire near Abisko, Sweden - Bog_T0_3 | ecosystem: Environmental > Terrestrial > Soil > Wetlands > Peat | place: Sweden: Abisko, Stordalen Mire...
GCCCCTCCGGCGGTCAAGGCGGTCACCAAGAGCGGAACACGGGCTGGGCAGGCGGCCGTTCATCGCGGCAAAACCGCTCCGGCGCGCACGCCGCAGGCAAAGTAGCGCATCTGGCGTTGTTTTTTCCGCGCCATCGGCTGCCGGGGTTCGTGGTCTGCCCGACTTTGCCGCAGGCGGTGAGGCTACGGCAAAAGCGGAGTTGTGGTCAAGGCGTTTTGACTGGACCGCCGCTGCCCGCCTGAGGCGTTGGCGTCGCAGGGGGTTTGATCAGGTCGGCCAGGGGAGAGGCGATCTGCACGGCGATGACGATGGCCACAAAGACAAACAGCAGTTTGAGGTACCGGCCGCGGATCAATCGCGGGCGCTTTGGCCACCAGATCCATGAGATGTAATAGGCGAGCCCGAGCCCCACGATGATGAGAACCAGGTAAGGATGGCGCTGGTAAACATGGTTGGTAGACCCAAGCACCTGGGCAAACCAGGGGACCGTGGTTTCGAAGAAGGCCCAGACTTTGCCCAGCACGGTCACGGCGAAGCCGAGAATGGGAACCAGAACCAGCCATCCGAGGAAAACCAGGAGCAGATTCGACAAGAGTTTTCCCTTGCGCCACTCGCTTTGCAGCAGCAAGAACACGCCAATCGCCAGCAAGGTGACCAGGGCGGCCGCCAGCGGATAGTCGGAAAAAAACTTGGCGATCAGCTCGCGCCAGAGGTTCAGGAGTTGGTAGATGTGAGTCATGCTCACGGCTCCTCTCAACACTTCAGCCGGAAACCCGATGGGTCCGCCGGGTAGGGCCAATTTTATACCGCAACCCGCCCGGCAGCCGTTTTCTGTTCGCCGTTCCTTGTGCGCTCTTCCCCACTCCTTACAGCGGTTCCACAATTGCTGTACCCAGAAGCCACAGCCCTCAAGCGCCTTTTTCATCAAGAAAAAGGCACTCTTGGCAGCCCCACAAAGGGCATGGGAATTGTGGAACTGCTCTAGTGAATGGCCGCCGATCCGGCGCCTGCGCCGGGCCGGTTCTTGCTGAGCATGAAGGCCAGGCCGACCAGCACCACCGACATCCACGACAGCTCCATGTAGACATCCTGGTAGCCCTGCACCTGGGCCTGGAGGTTGAGCTGGTTGTAGATGGAGGCCAGAGCCCTGCCCTGCCCGTTGGGCCCGCCGAAGCTGCCGCCGAAGAACCCGGTGAGCGCCTGGGAGTGCTGCTGAAAGGCGTTGCTGGCCGAAGTCATGGCATTTTGAAGGTGCTGCTGATGCCACATGGCGCGGCTGGTGACCTGGGCGTTGGTGACGGCGATGAGGATGCTGCCGCCGATGTTGCGGGCAAAGTTGATGAGGCCAGAGACCTGGTTGCTCTGCTCCTTGGGCATGCCCACATAAGCCGCCGTGGTGATGGAGATGAAGCAGAAGGGGATAGGCATCATCTGGATGACGCGCAGCCAGGAGGCGGCGGAGAAGGTCATGTCCAGGGTGGTGACATAAGCCGCGTAGCGGAAGGTGAGAATAAAGAGGATGAAGCCGGTGGCCGCCAGGTAGCGGGCAGCGACTTTGCCGGTGGCGTAGCCGGCCATGGGCATCACAACCAGCAGCGCGATGCCGCCGCCGGTCAGAGCCATGCCGGAGATGGTGGCGGTCCATCCCAGCAACTGCTGCATGAACTGGGGCTGCAGAACGGTATTGGCGTTGATGACGCCGCCCACTAGGGCCATGAGGAAGCAGCAGATGGCGAAATTCTTGAAGCGAAAGAGCTTGATGTTGATGAGCGGGTTTTTGTGACGCCACTCCCACCAGACCAGCGCAATCATGCCGCCGACAAAGAGGAAGGCGAAGAAGCGGATGAAGCCGGAAGCGAACCAGGCGTTTTCTTCGCCCTTGTCGAGCATGATCTGCATGCCGCCCATGGCGATGGTGAGGAAGCTGAGGCCGAGGAAGTCCAACTGGCGCAGCCGGGAGCGGTCGGCCTTGATCCAGGGTGGATCTTCGACCAGCCGGGTGACCAGGAAGAAGGCCAGCATGCCGATGGGGATATTGATGAAGAAGATCCAGCGCCAGGAGAAGTTGTCGGTGATCCAACCGCCCATGGTGGGGCCGATGGAGGGGGCGAGGACGGCGACCAGGCCGTAGAGGGCAAAGGCCTGTCCGCGCTTTTGCGGTTCGAAGGAGTCGGCCATGATGGCCTGGGCCATGGGCTGCATGCCGCCGCCGCCGGCTCCCTGCAGGACGCGAAAGACGAGCAGCATGGGCAGCGTGGGCGCGGCGCCGCAGAGGAAGCTGGAGACGGTAAAGATGGTGATGCAGAGGACAAAGAAGTTTCGCCGGCCCATGACGCTGGAGGCCCAGGCGCCAATGGGGAGCACGATGGCGTTGGCCAGCAGGTAGCTGGTGAGGACCCAGGTTCCCTCATCGTTGCTGGCGCCGAGCGAGCCGGCGATGTGGGGAAGGGCGACGTTGGCGATGGAGGTATCGAGGACCTCCATAAAGGCGGCCAGAGCGACGGTGGCGGCAATCAACCAGGGGTTGACCCTGGGCTTCCAGGCCACGGCGGGCGAAAACTCGATGGACTTGGGCGCTGCACCGGTGTTGGCCGGGGCTGGCGGTGCGGGCTGCAACTCTGGCAAAAGTCTTCTCCTTACGATGGGTGGCGAACTTCACAGGCCGGGGAAGGCTGGCGCGGTGCGCGTCCACTGGGGGGCGGAAAGCCTCACCGGGCGCGCTCGACCCGGAGGCCTTTCACAATGAGCGTACTTCCAATAGATTCGCTTGCCTGCCGCCGGGGTTCATGGAATGCGGTTGCGGCCCCGGGGAGGGGTTCCGGGAGCGGTGCGGAGCGGGCGGGGCTTGGGTTTCGAAGCGCTATACGGGCTGGGGGGTTCGCCAGCCGATGAGGGCGATGGCCAGGGCCGCGGCCTGCATGGCGACGATGAAGGCGACGCAGGCGGGCCACTTGCCCAGCGCCCAGAAGGCGCCGGGAAGGACGCCGGCGGCGGTTCCGCCCAGGTAGTAGCAGGTGAGGTAAAGGCCGGCGGCGGTGACCCGGGCCTCAGGGGGCGCGGCGACCCGCAAGTGGCTCTGCGAGGCGGTCTGGGAGATGAAGACGCCGGAGGAGAGCAGGGTCAGGCCCAGAATCACCACCGGCAGCGAGGGGGAAAGGGTGAGCAGGACGCCGGTCATGGAGCAGGCGATGGCGCCGGAGATGCCGGCGCGGAGTCCGACGCGGGTGATGAGGTAGCCGGCGGCGGGCGTGACCACGAGTCCGATGAGGTAGACGAAGAACAGCGAGCTGAGCGCCGCGGTGGAGAGGCGGAAGGGCGCGGCGCTGAGGTGGAAGGTGATCCAGGTGAAGACGCCGACCAGCGAAAAGAGGACGTTGAAGCCGACGGCAAAGGTAGCCACCAGGCGGCGGCGGCGAAACAGGGTCTGGACCTGGTAGACGAAGGCCGGAAAGGCGGGGCGGAGGCTGCGATCGGGGGGTGGCGGCGGGCGGCGGCGTCCGTGGGGAAGCCAGGCGGCGACGGCCGCGGCTCCGGCCAGGGCGGCGGCGCCGATGACCAGGAAGCTGACCCGCCAACTGAACCAGTCGGCCAGAACGCCGGCTGAAACGCGGCCGATGAAGCCTCCCAGGGCGGTTCCGCTGACGTAGAAGCTCATGATGAGGGCAACGCGGTGCGGCGGCCACTCCTCCCCGATGTAGGTGATGACCACGGCGACAATGCCGGGGACGGCGATGCCCTGAAGAAAGCGCCAGAAGATGAGCTGGGCAAGCGAAGTGGAGGTGGCGGCCAGCAGGGTGGGCACCGAGACGCCCAGCAGCGAGCCGACGATGACGCGCTTGCGGGGCAGCCGCTCGGTGAGCGCGCCAAAAATGGGAGCCGAAATGGCCACGCCCAGGGTGGCGGCCGAAACCGTCATGCCCACGCCGGTCTTGGAGGCATGGAAGAGGCGGGTGAGCAGGGGCAGCAGGGGCTGGGTGCAGTAGAGCTCCAGAAAGGCGCAGACGCCGCACAGCGCAACTGCCGCGGCGGCCCAGGGGCTGGGTGCGGCGCGGTCCGGTTGTGAGCGGTCTTCCATTCATCAGGATAATCGATGCGGCGTTGAATTCGTGGGACGGCCGGGTCGGCGGCAGGATCGGGGCGGGTTCTCTTCAACCGGCAGGTCAAGCGCAACGGGCAAAGAAGACCGACGGCCGCGCTGCGGAAGTCATTGCGGATTCACACTTGCGGGCGCGGTGGTGCGCCTTCGCCTAGGGAAATGTTCAACCAACTTTCGGGACAGGGCGAGGGCCGCTTTTCAAACCGCGCTGATAGCGTTATCATCATTCGCGACGCGGCGCGGGAGCCCGATCCGCGCCCGAGTTTTCCGTGCGTTTCTCCTGCCGCGCAGCGCGGCGGAATGCTGCGCGTCCGGCCAATTGGCGGCAGTGGCTCCCGAAGCAACAGGCTCGGCGGAGTCGGATTCGACGCACCCGGATGCACGGCCTCCCCAATGGATTGGCCTTCATGGCTTATCCACCGGGAAGAAACTCATCGCGGGCCAGGCTGCTCCGATTGCGCGCTCAGGCGTCAACGGAGATAGCGCATGCGCAGTGATCATCGGCTCGTTTATGGGATCGTTCTCGCGGCTTCATTCCTGTCCTTGCAACTTCAGGCCAGGACGGTCGTCTTCTGGCAGCCTGGATTTCCTACCGTGGCAAGCCAGCCGGTCGATCGGGCAACTCTAGACAAATCCCTCGCGGGCCTGGAGCCGGCATTTGTGGATGAAGCAGCTCTCGCCGACCCGCAGACCTTGGCGAATGCGGATCTGCTGGTTCTGCCCTATGGCTCGGCGGTTCCCGTAGAGGCTTGGAAGGGCATTGAGCGCTACCTCGACGGGGGCGGCAATCTGCTGGTCGTCGGCGGTCAGCCGCTGCGGGTTCCGGTCACCCAGGCCGGCGGCAAGTATGTTACCGGCGTCGAGCAGGACACGTATGCGAGGACGCTGGGTTTCAGGCACACCTATGAAGTTCCTGTAACTCGGGACGCCGAGTTCCATTGGAGGGCGGGTTACTCCTGGCTGCCCACGATCGGGATTCGGGCGCAGAGGTTCTTCGCTGTGGAAGGACGGCTGAACGGGCTGGGCTACATGGAGGATTCCTCGGGCCTGCTGGTGGCCGCGCCGGTGATTGTGGCGTTCCACGCGGGCTCAGGGCCGGAGAAACCCATGCGCGCCGGGTGCCTGGTGGCGCTGGATTTTGAGCCGCAGCCGGGTTACTGGCAGAGCGCCGACGGCGTCGCTCTGATGCGGGAAATGGCCGAGTACGCCAGCCAGGGCGCGATCAGCCTGAGCATCGAGACGGCCTACTCCGTCATTCGTCCCGGCGAGCCGCCTGTGATCACGGTGCATCTGCGCAACGCGCGCGAGCAGAAGCCCGGCGCAGCGACGAGTGGCGAAGTCAAGGTGCAGATTCTCTCCGACAAAGGGTCAATCGCAACGGCGACATTGCCTGTGACCGGGATAGGAAGCGAGACTCTGGACGCGCCCTTCCATCAGCCGCTGCCGGCGGGATTCTACAAAGTTACCGCCATCTACAGCCAAGACGGCCACGGACGCGCGTTTTATGAGAACGGATTCCTGGTGGCGAAGCGCGATGCGCTGGCCTCGGGGCCGGTTCTCGGCGTCAAAGGCGACTTTCTTTCGCTGGACGGCAAGCCATTTTTCCCGGTGGGCACCAACTATTTCACCACCGAGGAGAACGGCTGGGACTTCGCGGGGCCGCGGAATGCTTGGGTATGGGACAAGGATTTTGCTGAGATGGCGGCGCATGGCGTGAGCTTTGTGCGCACCGGCGTGTGGATGTCGAACGACCATTTCATTGAAGCGGCAACGGGCGGCGCGAACGAGCGGTTCCTGCGCAATCTCGAAGCCTTTCTCGACTGCGCGCGGCGGCATCAGATCGCCGTGAACTTCACCTTCTTCGCGTTCGCGCCGCACTCGGGGCCGGTGGCTCAAGATGCGGCCGCGATTCCGGCGAACCCCTACACCGACGCGGGCTCCGTGAATGCGGAACAGGCTTATGTCCGGTCGGTTGTGGAGCGATTCAAGGATGTGCCCTGGCTCTCGTGGGACCTGATCAACGAGCCCAGCTTCTCCAACCCGAAGCAGATTTTTCGCGGCAATGTTCCCAACGGCGACCCATCGGAGATCGCAGCGTGGCATAAGTGGCTCAGCCAGAGATATGGCAGTGTTCCGGCGCTGGCGGATGCGTGGAGGGTGACGGCCGAAAGCTTGGGTAGCTTCGATGCCGTGCCGCTGCCGGCAGTCGGCGACCTGCACTACGAGCGCTATGGGAACGCAAACCTGGTCCGCACGCTGGACTATAACCTCTTCGCGCAGGATGCGTTCAGCGCCTGGGTCAAATCGATGGTTTCGCTGATTCGCTCCTCGGGCAGCCGGCAGTTGATCGATGTGGGACAGGACGAAGGCGGAGTGACGGACCGCTTGTTGAACCAGTTTTACGGCGGCGCGGGCGTGTCGTTCACCACCGATCACACCTATTGGCAAGACGACGCGCTGCTGTGGGACTCGGTGGCGGCCAAGCGGCCCGGAGTGCCGAATATCACCGGCGAAACGGGATACCAGCCGGCGTGGGAACCGGACGGGAAGTGGCGCTACGACGAGTTCGCCGGGCTGGCGCTGACGGAGCGAAAGTGGGCGCTGGGCTTTGCGGGAGGAAGCAGCGGCGCGATGCAGTGGGACTGGGCGCGGGAGGCCGACTTCGGCATGCAGCGCAGCGACGGGTCGGCCAAGGCATGGGAGAACATGATGCGGGACCTGGGCCAGTTCGCGCGCGAGGCCGCGCCCTTTGCCGATGGGCTGATCGAGCCGGAGGTGGCCATCGTGCTGCCGCAATCCACGCAGTTGTCGGTGGCAAACTCGTTTGGACTGGAGGCGCAGCAAACGGCGGTGCGCGCGCTTTTCCACTACGCCCGCAGCCAGGCCTATGTGGTGGGCGAATACCAGCCCGAGCTGCTGGGGTCTCCGAAGCTCCTTCTTCTTCCGTCGCCGTTGGGGCTGACCGACGAGGCGTGGCGGGCCATCGAGCAAAAAGTGCGGGCGGGGGCGGTGCTTTTGGTCACCGGAACCTTCGGCGAGGATGCGCACTTTCATTCGACCGCGAGGCAGGACGCGGTGGGGCTGCCCTATGCCAGCGGACCGCTGAGTCTGCGCGAGAATGAGTTTCATTTCCCCGGCGACGATGTTACATTGACTTACTCCGGAATGAAGACCACGGTGCTGAACCGGGCGATTTTGCCCAATGGGGAAGACTGGGCGGAAAGGCCGCTGGGGAAGGGCAAGATCCTGTTCTCCGCGCTGCCGCTGGAGTTGAACGGGAACCTGCAAGCGGTGGGCGATGTCTACAGTTATGCGCTCAAGGTGGCCGGCGTGGCTCCGGTCTATTCGACCGCGGTGAACGACCCTGGGATCCTGATTTGCCCCACGCTTTTTCCCCAGGCGACCTTGTATGTTCTCAGTTCGGAATCCAACCGCAGCGAGGTTTCGTTTCAAGACTTGCGCAGCGGCAGAACGTTTCAGGGCACGCTGCCCAGCGGGCGGGCCGCTTTGCTGCTGGTCGGCACGGATGGCAAACTGCTTGCGAGTTATCATTGGCCGGAATAGGGAGCGGGCTGGCTGAACATTGCCCGCGGGTTTGGTTTAGACTCGTAGCAGAGTTGCGGAACCTTGCGAGGGCATTGGGGATGCGCGCGACGGCGTGCAAAGCGCCCCGCGGGGTTCGCGCCCCATGTGCCGGGACCGGAATGGGACCTGAGTGCGCGACGGCTTGGGTGGAGGAAGCTTTGTGGCGCCGATTCTGCTGTGGCTGATCATGTTTCTCTGCCTGGTGATTTCGGTCACCAAGTATCTGATGGGCCTTATCCTCAGGGTTTCATTCCCCAGCGCGAAGATTCGGAAGGACTATAGCTGGCAGCCAACTGTGAGTGTTCTTATGCCCTGCTTCAACGAGGGCAAGACCGTTTATCAGACGATTGAAAGCATCAGCAAGAGCAATTATCCCATCGGCAGTTTTGAAGTGATTGCGCAGGACGACTGCTCGGTGGACGACAGCTTTGAATGGATGCTGAAGGCGCAGCGGGATTTCACTCGCGTTCCGATCCGCGTGGGACGCAACGATTTCAATTGCGGAAAAGCGCGCACGGTGTGCAACGCCCTGGAGCACTCGAAGGCCGAGATCATCATCTCCATCGACTCGGATTGCATCTTCCACCCCGACGCCATCCGCGAGCTGACGGCGTGCTTCGCGGAACCGGGCATCGGGTCGGTGGGCGGGCGGGTGGGGGTGAGCAACCCCAACGACGGCGTCATCACGGCCATTCAGACCATGATTTACTACTCCGCCTTCGAGCTTTACAAGATTCCCGAGAACTGGACCCGCAGCGTCTGCTGCATCAGCGGCTGCCTGTTCGCGATACGCCGCGAACTGCTGCTGGAGATTGAGCCGGCGATCCGCGCGCGGCACTGGTTCGGCATTCCGGTGAACCAGGGAGAAGACCGCTTTCTAACCCATCAGACGCTGCTGCGCGGCTATGGGACGTATATCAACAACGACGCCTTGTGCTGGACGACGGTGCCCAATTCTCTCTCGGTGCTGTTCAAGCAGCAGCTTCGCTGGCGGCGGAGCATTGTGCGGGATTTTTTCTATACGCTGAGAACGCTGCCGCAGCACGTCTTCAAGCTGCATCCCAACACGGTGTTGACGCTGGTGCTGACGCCGCTCGGCGCCGTGGTGGCGCTGCTGGTGGTGGTGACCATGCTGACCACCGATCCGATGGCCTGGGCGGGACCCGCGCCGCTGGTGGTGTACCTGGGCATCGCCGCCGTTCTGAGCTGGACCATCAAGAAATTCAGCGCCCGCGAGACCATCCAGCATCCACTGGCCTTCGGCGCCTACATTGCATGGTCGATTGCCAGCTCGCTTTTCATCACGCCCCTGGCGCTCTGCACCATGGACTCGGCCGACTGGGGCACACGCACCAAGGAACTTGAGGAGGCGCCCGTTGTCCGCACCAACAATTGACTCCGCACCCCAGCAATTGGAACCTGATCCGAGTTTAGGCGGGGGGAGCCCAAGTCCGCGGCAGGGCGCGGCAAAGGCCCGTCCGCCGCTGCAGTCGCTGGCCTATAAGTCGGTGCTCACCACCTATCGCGTCTTCGCGATTCTGGTGCTCTACGCCGTGCTGCTGGGCGTGCTGAGCTATGCGTTTGTGATGGGCTTCTATGCGGTGGACAACCGATGGGCCGCGCCGCTCATTCTGTCCTCTTCGGATGAGAAGAGCCTGGACTTCATGCAGAAGCTGGTCACCAGCCGGCAAGCGATTGAAGATCTCAAGGTGGACATGACCCGGCAGCAAAGCACGCTGGCGGAGATGACCCGGCAGCGCAAGGGGCTGATGGCTCTCGATCCCGAGCTGCAGGTGGCCATCGGGCGCGAACGCACGCACGACCGGCTCACCGGGCCGCAACTGGCGGCGCTCGACCAGCAAAAGCAGGCCGACAATCGCAAGACGCAGGCCTTGCTCAGCAACTTTCACCAGCTTGAGAGCGTGATCCAGAGCGATCTGGCGGCGGGTTTGATTACCAAGGGCGACGCCGCCACGCAACTGGCGGCGATCAACCAGGCCGAGGACGCGTATACCGATAGCCGCATCGCCGACGTGCTGCTCACCGACAGCGTGCTCGACAAGACGACCATCGGCACCAAGAGCCTGGATGTGCTCGAAAAGCAGGCCGAACTTCGCTCCGACATTGCCCAGCTCGATGTGACTCTGAGCGTGGCGGAGAAGCAGTTGTTCGAGGACACGCGCCAGGTGGAGCGATTGCGCGAGGCCATCAACATTGCCAAGCAGAGCCCTTATTACCTGAACGCCAACGGGGGCAAGCGGCAGTATTTCGCCTTTGTTCCTTACGACAACCAGAGCTACGCGACGGTGGGCGCGCCGGTCTACGACTGTTATCTGAACATGGTTTTGTGCCGCAAGGTGGGAACGGTGAAGCAGATTTTTCTTGGCGAGCAAGTCATCAGCCATCCTATCTTCAAGACCCAGTTGCGGGGGCTGACGATCCTGATGGACCTGGCGCGGCCCGAGTCGGCGAAATCGCAGACGGTTTTTCTGGGGCGGAAGCCGCTGTTGTTCTAGTGGGCCTCTGGACAAGGCGTTGTTGCGGTCCGGCCTAAGAGTGTGAGTGTGGGTGCGAGTGCGTGCGGCCGGTGTGAGTGAATCGGGGACCCGGGGCCACTGCTCACTCACACTCACACTCACACTCACACTCGCACTCGCACTCACACTCACACTCACACTCACACTCGCACTCACACTCACACTCACACTCAAGCCAGCCTATGCGGGAGTCTTTAACTCGGGCCTTTCAAGGCACACAGTACTCAATGATTTTTCAGGGAGCATAAGCATGTCCCGGCGCAATTCGAATCTTTCCGTTCTCATTCTCCTCATGGTCTCCGCAGGCTGCGCGGCCGCTCAAAACGTGCAGACCGATCAACAGGCCTACTGCGTTTATTTGACCGAGCAGGCCAAGGCGCAAAGCGATCTGCTGCGCACGCCGAATGCGCTGGCCGGCTTTACGCAGCCCGATACGGGGCTGCCCACGCAACTGGTTGCCGGCGCATCGCTCAGCCTTTCGAGCCTGAAGAAGGCCGGAATCACGCAGGACGCGGCGCGCAAGAACTGCGAACTCTACAAAGAGTCGACCGGGGTGCAGAGGACGCTGCAATACGCCCTGCCTGCGGTGGAGAAAGAGGCTCTGACGCATCGGCTGGCGCTGATCGAAGAGGCATCGAAGTCGCTGGACGGGCTGATCGAGAAGACCCGGAAGATGGTGGAGGCGCAGAACATGACGCGTCCCATGCTGCTGGCGCTGGTGACCAACCGCATCAAGCTGGAGTCGGACCGCGCCGATACCGAGTCGAAGATTGCCGCGCTTTACGTGCCGCCCCTGGCCGCGCAGCCGCTGAAGCTCCAGGTCGCGGCCAAGCAAACCAGCGACGTGGAGGAGCAGAAGGCGCTGGCCAGGCTCAGCCGGCAGAACAACTGGGACGTGGCGCTGACCGTGGGCACGCACCAGCAGATCAACCCTGTGGCCGAGGGGCTGGAGCCCTACGGCGAGGTAAGCGTGACCTATAACCTGGCCAGCCGCGCCATTGACCGGCACCTGGACCGCACGGTCGACGCCTGGGCCAACTGGAAAAAGGTGGAAGAAAACGACGCCGAGCGGGGCATGGAGGTGCTGCGCAAACAGGTCGAGGAGTCGATCGCCGTCCAGCAGAAGCGGCTGAAATCTCTCGATCGGGAGGCCGGGGAGATCGAGAAGAACCTGCAACTGGTGGGCGAGGGGGAAACTACGGCGGCTCTGGACTTTCGCAATCAGCTTGCGTCGACCCGGCTTCTGTTGGGAATCGAAAGCGGCGACGCCAGCTACCGGCTCGGTCGCCTGCAGGAGTTTCTCAACCGGAACTTTTAGACCGCGGGCGGCGGCCCGGCGCGCGGCCTCGCGCAACTCCAGTAAACTGGAGGGGTATGCGACTTGGAATCGATTTCGGAACGACGCGCGTGGTGGTTGCTGCCGTGGACCGGGGCAATTTCCCGCTGGTGAATTTTGAAGCGCCGGACGGTCAGGTGCGCGACTGGTTTCCTCCCGTGGCGGCGGTGAAGGGCGGCCAGCGGGTTTACGGCTGGGAGGCCGTGGCGGCGCAGGAGGACGAGAGCTGGACCGTTCTGCGCTCGCTCAAGCGCTACTTGCGCAGCGCCGGGCCGCATACCGAGGTGCGCGTCGGGGGCCAGGCGGTTCCGCTGCGGCTGCTGATGGCGGAGATGATGGCGGCCCTCAAGGCGCAGTTGCTGGAGCACTCCAACCTGGGCGCGGACTGGGGCGGGAGCGGCGGCGGCGAGCCCGAGGAGCCTCTGGAGATCATGCTCGGCGTCCCGGCCAGCGCCCACAGCAACCAGCGCTTTCTTACCGAGGAAGCGGCGCAGGAGGCAGGATTCACCGTGCTGGGGCTGCTGAACGAGCCCTCGGCGGCGGCCATTGAATTCGCTCACCGCAACAGCGCCGAGCGCAAGAGCCGCGCCGGCAGCGGCCTGGTGGTCTACGACCTGGGCGGGGGCACATTCGACGTGTCGCTGGTCAACCTGGGCGAGACGGAGCACACGGTGGAGGCCTCGGAAGGCATTGCGGGGCTGGGCGGCGACGATTTCGACGAAATTCTCGCGGCGCTGGCGCTGGAGGCTGTCGGCAGTCCCGTGGAACTGACCGCTTCAGAGCGCTACCGGCTGCTTGAAGAGTGCCGCGAAAAGAAGGAGTCGCTCAATCCCAATACGCGCAAAGTCACCATCGACCTGGAGCGGGTGCGCGCCGGGTGGGAGCAGGTGACCATCCCCGTTGACACCTATTACGAGCGCTGCCGCCCGCTGATCGAGCAGACGCGCGCGGTGGTCGACAACCTGCTGGCGACGCACAGCGGCCGCTCGCTGGATACGCTCTATGTGACCGGCGGCGGCGCGGAATTGCCCCCGGTGGCGCGGATTTTGCGCGAGAGCTTTGGGCGTAAGGTGCGGCGCTCGTCGTACATGCGGTCGGCCAGCGCCATCGGCCTGGCCATTCGCGCCGAGGCCGCGCTGGATGGGTTGAGCGGCGACGCTTCTGACCAGGTGCAGGAGCGGTTCAATCGCAACTTCGGGATGTGGCGCGAGACGGACTTCGGCGGAACGATTGTCTTCGACCTGATTTTTCCTCGCGGAATGCGGCTGCCCGCGCCCGGCGAACCGCCTGTGCAGATCGTGCGCGTTTACCAGCCGGCACACAATATCGGCCACTTTCGCTACCTGGAATCTTCGCAACTGGACGAGCACGGCCAGCCCACGGGCGAAATCGCCAACTGGGATCAGATTCTGTTTCCTTTCGATCCCGGGCTGGAGGGCCGCGAGGATTTGGCGTCCGTGCCGGTCGCGCTGCTGAACAACCCGCACGGGCTGAGGATTCGCGAGCAGTACACCTGCGACGCCAGCGGCAACCTGCGGGTGCGCATCTCGGCCGAACCGGCCGGAACCTCGCGCGAGTTTTCGATTGCTCAGGCGGCAAAAGGATAGATGTAGCTCGCTGGCGCCCATCAAGAGCGCAATTCGCCAAGGATGAGAGAGCACGAAGCGCCGCCTCAGGCGCCGATGCGGGCGCGAATGTCTTTGAGCAGGACCAGCAGGTGCAGTGGGTCGGCCGGTGAGGCGACAAAATCGAACTGCTCATAGTAGCGCCGGGCCTGCTCGTCATTGGCATGGACGGCAAGCGCCCGAATCCCGGCGATATCGGCCGCTTGCAGGGTGCGCAGGACGGCATCCCGGAGCAGGGCGCGACCGACACCCATTTTCTGCCAGTGTTGATCGACGGCCAGGCGCGCCAGCAGCATGACCGGCACCGGATGCCGCGCAAGCCCCTTCCGCAATCGTTCCGGCGCATCGCAACACTCGATCTGCCCGACAGCCAGGCTGTAATACCCGACCACGGCGGCGCCAACCAGGCCCACATAAGTCTGCGCCGCGCCCGCGCCCTGGTTCTGGAGGGCGTGCTTCCGCAGCCAGCCATTCAACGCCTCCTGCCCGCAGTCGAAAGCGTCGAGGGGATGATCGCGCCGGAGTTTTTCGATGGCGCGAGTCTCCGTGCTGTCAGCCTCGGTCATTTTTCCGCGCCGGGACTTGCCGCGCCGGCATCGAAAAATCCCGGTTCATCGAGGAGCGCTTGCAGGCGAGGCAGGGGACGGGGCGGGGCATCGAGGGCGGACTGAAAAGCTGCCCACTTTTCCGCGTCGAGGCCGAAGACACGGCGCTCGGCCAGGGTCTCCTCCGCGCGCGAAAGGGCGCTCTCCATCACAAAGTCGCTCATCGACCGATGAACGGCGGATGCGGCAGCCTGCAGCTTTGCCTTTGCCGAAGGCGAAACCCGCACGTCCAGTTTTTCCGTGCGCCGTTCCGCCAGGATGGGTTGAGTCGCCATCGTTTTCTCCTTCGATTCCTCTATCATTCTGATCAGTTGTCGTGACGATGTCAAGACACAAAACCGGAGGGGCTTGTTCTGGTGAGGAGTTGCGCCTCAGGAGCCGCCCGCCGGCTTTCTGTTCTCTATTCCCTGTTTCCGGCCCAGTTCACTCTCCGCCTACCGCCTTTGAGAAGGCATAGAAGAAGTCCAGCGACTTCCAGTAGGAATCGACCGGGAGGCGCTCGTCCTGGCCGTGGGCGCGGTCGTCGTCGCGTTCCAGAGCAATGGCCGAGTAGCCGTAGCAGGGAATGCCCTGGAGGGCAAAGTAAATGGAGTCGCTGGCGCCGTTTTCCATGACCGGGGTGACGGGCACGCCGGGCCAGAGGGCCTGCGTGATGCGGGTGAGCGGGCCGAAAACCTCGGGAATCGGCGCGGGCGGGACCATGGCCTTGCGGTCGGGCGCGGTGTCAGAGACGACATAGGAATCGGAGACGTACTTTACGGTCAGCTTGGGGTCGGCGAACAGGGCGATCAGCTGCTGGCGAATCTCCTCCGGGGAGTGGCCGGGGAAGATGCGGCAGTTGACGTTGGCCTGGGCGGTCTGGGCGAGGGCGTTGTTGGCGTGGCCGGCGGAGAGGCGCGTGGCCACGCAGGTGGTGCGGAAGTTGGCGTTGAAGCTGGGCTCGGCGGCGAGGCGCGCGGCGGCGGCGAGGTCGGGCGGAGTGGCCAGGATGGCGCGCATGTCGGCCGCGGTCTGGCCCGATTCCTGACCCGCTAGATTGGTGAAGTAAGTGCGCGTGACCTCGTTAAGCTCGAAGGGGAAAGTGTAGGCGGCCAGCTTGTTGAGCGCGGCGGTCAACTCGTAGATGGCGTTGTCGGGCCGGGGGCGCGAGCTGTGGCCGCCGGCATTGAGCGCCGTGATTTGAAAGTCGGAATAGACCTTCTCGGTGGCCTCGACATCGGCTACCACGGCGCGGCCGTGGTCGAGCTCGATGCCGCCCGAGTCGGGATTGATGACAAAGGCCGCTTCGACCAGTTCGCGATGCTGGCGCACCAGCCAGTCGGCGCCGTTGAACTTGCCGCCTTCCTCGTCGGCGGTGAGGGCCAGGATGAGGTCGCGGCGGGGATGGTAGCCCTCTTTGTGGAGGCGGAGAAAGGTGGCGACCAGGGCGGCGTCGGAGTTCTTCATGTCCTGAGTGCCGCGGCCGTAGTAGTAGCCGTCCTTCTCAACAAACTGGAAGGGGTCGGTATGCCAGTCGGCGGGCAGGGCCTCGACCACGTCCATGTGGCCGAGAAAGAGGACCGGCTTCTGCGTGGTGGGGCTGGCGGCGCGGAGACGGACGACGAGGTTCTGCTTGCGCGGATCGGGGCCCAGCAGGTGCACGTCCTGGGGCGGAAAGCCGGCGTCGAGAAAGCGCTTCTGCATGGCGGCGGCGCCGGTGGTGACGTTGCCCTTGGGCGTGTCGGTGGTGTTGATCTCGATCAGTTGCTTGAAGATTTCCCGGGCCAGCGCGCGGTCTTCCGCCGAAGCGGTGGGAAGGGGGTTCTGGGCGACAGCGGCGGAGCTGAGGCAGCAGGCAAGTCCGGCAGAGGAAACGAGATGAGCGATTCGGCGCATGGAGGCATTGTACGGCGGAGTCCGAAGGCTGGAGCAGAGTAAAGCCCCGTGGGCGTCGCTTGCGCACATCAAATCACGGATTTATCGTGGGTTGGATGGAAGTTCTGAGGTGTCCAGTGAATTTGAAGGTCTTTGCCGCTGCTCTTGCCGTTGTTTTCGCCGTCGCCGCCGCGGCGCAAATGCCCGATCCGCCGATCAAGCGGCCCCGGATCACGGGGATTTCGCACCTGGCGGTTTACACCTCGGATGCTGCGGCCACGGACCACTACTACCGGGAGATCATCGGCGCGGTCAAGCTGCCGGACCCGGAGAATCCGCAGGGCGTCCGCTACGCCTTCAACCCGACGCAGTTTGTAGAAGTGCTGCCGCTGCCGGCCGGAGCGGGCATCAACCGGCTGGACCACACCGCGTATAACACCGACAACGCCGAAGGGCTGCGCAAGTACCTGGGAGCCAAGGCGTGGAAGGTGCCGGGGCAGGTGGAAAAGGGCGCGGACGGCAGCCAGTGGTTCACGGTGAAGGACCCGGAAGGCAACAAGGTGGAGTTTGTGGAGCCGGCGCGGCTGCCCAAGGCGATCGACGCGCCTTACGTCATCGGCCGCCATATCATTCATGTGGGCATCCTGGTGCACAGCCGGGCCGTTGAAGATACGTTTTACCGCAACCTGCTGGGCTTCCGGCCTTACTGGTTTGGGGGCATGGTGGAGGGGAAGATCGACTGGGTGAGCCAGCAGACCCCGGACAGCCACGACTGGCTGGAATACATGCTGACCAGCGGGCCGAGCGGGACGGGCATCCCGGCCGCCATGACGCAGCACCAGTTGGGCGTGCTGGACCATCTTTCCATCGGCGTGAACTCGGTGGACACGGCTTACCGGACTCTCGAAAAGGGCGACCGGCTGGGCGGCGTACACGATGCGCACACGCAGATCGGCAAGGACGGCAAGGGGCAGTTCAACCTCTACGACCCGGATGGGATCCGGCTGGAACTGATGAACTTCCACGCCACGGAAAAGCCCTGCTGCTCGCCGTTTACGGCGGAAGATCCGGAGGAGTAGGGGAGGGGCAGCTTGCTATTCGAGCCGGAAGGGCGCGATACTGAAGACGAGGTAACGCCATGGCCAATCAGCCACAAAAGACGGACCCGGCCCAGGATGTGCGGCAACCGGAGCAGACGCCGAGGCGGCTGCCTGATCGCCCATGGTTCAACCGCCCGGCGCCTCCCAACGCCAGGCGACCCAAAGCCGTTCCTGTTCCAGCAAAGATAGCCTAGAAAGCCGCACGATGCCCGATAAAGCGGAAGCGCTCGGAATCCTCCTCGTTCTTCTTCCTGGATTCGCTTCCGCATATATTGTTCAAATGCTGGCCGTTCGAAGGAAGCAGTCCGAACTCGACAAAATCGTCGAGGCTCTTCTCTTCAGCCTTGTTTTCTATCTCATCACCCTCCCGCTCTTCGGCAACACACTCCCTCTGAGCTGGCGAGCACTTGACGCGAAACACCCAGACGTCTTTGAAGTGGTGGTGCAGTGGAAGCACTTGGCAACTTTAGCCGGGTTGGCATTGGTTCTCGGCATTGTGTACGCCTCCAATATCAACTATGACCTGTTGGCCCGGCTTCTTTTCAAGATCGGAATCAGGATTCGTGGTTCCCGCGTCAACATCTGGAACGACGCATTAGAAGAGCTTGAAGGGTTTGTACAGGTGGGGCTACCTGGCGGGCGCAGGGTGATTGGCTGGGTCAGAGATTTTTCGGATGAAGAAGATGTCTATGAACTGTTTCTCGAAAGCGCAGCTTGGGTCGATAAGGACGGTCATCAGCAACCCATTGATGGTCCGGGAATCCTGCTTACCAAAGAATCCGGGATTGAGTATGTGACCTTCCTCCATGAAGGCGAAGAACACGAAAACGAAGAGACTGGCAACGAACCACCAGCGCCGTAACCCGAAGCAGGTTGATGTAATGGACACGCCGTTCAATTCTCCGCGCTAGAATTCCAATATGCCAGCCGCTGCGCTTTCGCCCGAAGTCATGGCCAAGTACGAGCCCGTCATCGGACTCGAGGTACATGTGCAACTGCTCACTGCCACCAAGGCCTTTTGCGGTTGCCAGAATCATTTCGGCTCGGCGCCCAACACCAACGTGTGCCCGGTGTGCCTGGGGCTGCCGGGCGCGCTGCCGGTGCTGAACGCGAAGGCCGTCGAATTCGCAACGCTGGCGTCGTTGGCGATCAACTGCCAAGTGCGCGAGCGCTCCATCTTCGCGCGCAAGAACTACTTCTATCCCGACCTGCCCAAGGGCTACCAGATTTCGCAGTACGACAAGCCGCTGGCGGAAAACGGCTGGATCGACGTGCCCACGGCCGACGGCGGAACGAAGCGCATCGGCATCACCCGGCTGCACATGGAAGAGGACGCGGGCAAGAGCATCCACGACGGATTTTCCGACTCCGCCACGCGCACCTACCTGGACCTGAACCGCTGCGGCACGCCGCTGGCCGAGATCGTCTCCGAGCCCGACATCAGCACGCCGGAGGAGGCCTTCGAATACCTCACGCGGCTCAAGGAGATTCTGCTCTACTGCGGCGTCTCGGACTGCAACATGGAAGAGGGGTCGCTGCGCTGCGATGCGAACGTGAGCGTGCGCCTGCGAGGCGAGAAGAAGCTCGGGACCAAGGCCGAAGTGAAGAACGTGAACAGCTTCCGCTTTGTCCGCGCGGCACTGGAATACGAGATCGAGCGGCAGATCGAGGTGATCGAGGCGGGCGGCCGGGTGACGCAGGAGAGCCGGCTGTGGAACGCGGGCGAGGGCCGCACGTACTCCATGCGCTCCAAGGAGCAGGCCCACGATTACCGCTATTTTCCCGAGCCGGACCTGCCCCCGCTGATCGTGTCGGCGGCTTTTCTGGCCGAAGCGAAGAAAAAGCTTCCCGAGCTGCCCGAGGCGCGCCGCGCGCGGATGATCGCCGAATACGAGCTGAATCCGAAGGACGCCGGGACGCTGACCGCTCAAAAGGAATTCGCGGACCGCTTTGAAGCCGCGGCCAAAGCCGCGCGCAACCCGCGCCGCGTGGCTAACCTGGTGCTGAGCGAGGTGGGCGGACGCCTGAAGGCCTTGAATCTGGAACAGGAGCAGTCGCCGGTTTCGATGGGCGGCATTGTGCTGGCCGCCGACCTGCTGGACGAGGGCAAGATCAGCTCCAAGCAGCTCAAGCAGTTGCTCGATGTGTGCTTTGAAAAGGGCGAGGACTTCGCGGCGGTCTACGAGCGCGAGAAGCCGGAGCAGCTGACCGACGTTTCGGCCATCGAAGACATGATCGACCAGGTGATCCGGGCGAATCCAAAGCAGGTGGAGCAGTATCGCGCCGGCAAGAAGACCGTGGCGGGCTTCTTTGTGGGCCAAGTGATGAGGGCCTCGAAGGGCCAGGCCAATCCGGCGCTGCTCAACGAGCTGGTGACGAAAAAGCTGGAGGGATAGGGGCAGCCACGGCATTCCACCGATGCCGTGGATTCGAGATCATTGCCTATTTCAGCTTCAGCTCCACCTCGAACTCCTTGCGGGTGTCCCAGGCGCTCACGGTCTTGACGGCGGTCTTCTTGCCGTTCTTCTCCGCCCAGAGTTCGTGGTCCTCTGACATATCGACCTGGGCAAACCGGAATCGACCTTCCGGCGTAGAAGTGTAGCTGCGAATGGACTTGGTCTTCAGGTCCTTGAGAAACACGGTCGCGCCGGCAACCGGAGCGGACCCTGCATCGACCACGCTTCCCGTGACAACGCGCTGGCCGATATTCTGCGCCTGCGCGGCAATCGGGCACAAAAGCCCGCCCCTTGACCCCATCGGAACCAAACCGGCGGCCAAGGCGGCAAACACCACCCCGGCAGCCAAACTCGTGCGCTTCAACTTCACTCTTCCTCCTCTTCCTCGTCGAGCAGTTCCTCGTCGTCGTCATCCAGATCGCCGTTGATCCGCGACAATTCGAGCGGTTCAACGCCGACCACTTCGTATTCCGTGCCGCATTCATCGCAGGCGACTACGTCGCCTTCTTCGAGCTCATCCACTTCAACGTCTAGATCATTCTCGCATTCGGGGCAGGTAGGCATGGCAGCCTCCTCTCTTTCCAAGGCATTTCGTGTTGTAGTATGGCGGTACTTTGTGTTGTGACTTCGCTATTCTTGAGTGAAAGCCGGTCTCAGGTCAAGAGGAAGGAATCACAACCGTCACCCGAGCTCCCAAGACGGAGGATACGCCATGAAATGCCCGCGTGCAGCCCTGCCCATTCTGCTGGCGCTGGCAGCGCCGGTTTGCCGGTCCCAGGCCGACTTTCTGCTCCACGCCACGCCGGTGGCCCCGGCGGCGCGGGACGCGTCCATCGCCCGGGCGCTCGACACCATCGAATCCACCCGCATAAAAGAGACGATCAACACCCTGGCGGGGTTTGGCACTCGCAGCACACTTTCCAGCATGGAGACCGGCCTGCCCGCGGGCCAGGGGATCAACGCCGCCGCGGACTGGATCGGGGCCCAGTTCGAACAGATCTCCAAGGAGTGCGGCGGCTGCCTTGAAGTCCACCGCGACAGCTTTACCGAGCCGGCGGGCGAGCGCATTCCGCGGCCCACGACGATCACCAACGTCTACGCCATTTTGCGCGGGACCGACCCGGCCCAACGGCAACGCATGGTGCTGGTGACGGGGCACTACGACTCGCGAAATTCCAATATTCTGGATGCCCAGGGGCCCGCGCCGGGCGCCAACGACGATGCCTCCGGGGTAGCCGTGTCGCTGGAGTGCGCGCGAGCTCTGAGCAAGCTGCGCTTTCCGGCCTCCATGGTCTTTGTGGCTGTCGCCGGGGAGGAACAGGGGCTGAACGGCTCGCGCCACCTGGCGAAACTGGCCCGCAGCGAGGGCTGGCAACTGGAAGCGGTGCTGAATAACGACATTGTGGGCGGGAACACCACGCCGGGCGACGTGCTGCAGCTCAAGGATCGTGTTCGCGTCTTTTCAGAGGGAGTTCCCGCCGCGGCGACCCCCGAGGAGGCGCGGCGCATCCGGGCGCTGGGCGAGGAAAACGACTCCCCCAGCCGGGAGCTGGCGCGCGAGGTGGCCGACACCGCCCGCGCCTACTTCCCCGCCGGCACGGCGTCCTTCTCGGCCTCTCTGGTCTTCCGGCCCGACCGCTACCTGCGCGGCGGCGACCACCTCTCCTTCAACCGCGAGGGCTATGCCGCGGTGCGCTTCACGGAGTGGCGGGAGGACTTCAACCACCAGCATCAGAACGTCGTACGGCCGCCGGCCGTGTCCGGCGAACCGGTGCTCGGCGACCTGCCGGAGTTTGTGGACTTCGCCTACGTGGCCAACGTGGCCCGCCTGAATGCCGCGACGCTGGCCACGCTGGCCTCTTCGCCGGGGGAGCCGATGAAGGTGGAGATTGTGACGGAAAAGCTCGAAAACGGGACCACCCTGCGCTGGGAAGCTCCGGCAGGCGGGGCCGTGGGCCACTTCGAGGTTCTGTGGCGGCAGACCACCTCGCCGGATTGGCAATTTGTGCGGATTGTGCCGGCTGCCGGGCCGTTCGCGTCCGGGGGGCAGGCCCAAAGCGGCACTCAAGCTCAGCCCATCACCGTGACGGTGCCCGTTTCCAAGGACAATGTGGTCTTCGGGGTGCGCGCGGTGGACGCGGCCGGCCATCGCGGCCTGGTGGTGGTTCCGTAACGGAACGGCGCCGGCGCATCCGACCCGCGATGGATGAAACGCTGGGTGCCCCACCTTCGGCGCAGCTCCACCGCGCCTAAGGTGGGATACCTACAACTACAGCCCTTTATTGTCCTTTACATAAGCTCTTTATGGCCCTTTACATAAGCTCTTTATCGTCTTTTACAGACATCTGCCCCCCTGCTCCGCGCAACAATGCTGGGCTTACCAGATCATCCCTTCCTTTGTTGAACTTGCATTTTTGTTTCTTACGAGGAAATCTTGCCCGCCCAGCGATTTCCATGACACCCGTATGCTCCACGATTTACCCTGAGACTTACCATGCCCAGGATCGGCTCCACTCCGTTCGCCTTCCCCGACTTCCACGGCGCCACCCGCCGCCTGGTGCTCTGGAACCTCGCTGCCTTTTTCATCCTCGCGCTGGCGCAGTTGGCGGTTCCGGCCACGGCAGGGGGGCTGGCAATCTCGTTCGCATTCTCTCCCGGCGCATTTCTGCACGGTGCGCTGTGGCAGCCTTTCACCTATAGCCTGGTGCATCTGGGGTTGCTGGGAACCTTGTTCGAGTTGCTGTCGCTGTGGTTTCTGGCCGGCTTTCTTGAAAATTTCCACAGCGCAAGCTGGATCACCGGCCTCTACGCAGCCAGTGTGCTGGGCACCGCGCTGGGGGCGACCGCTCTCTACGCCATGGGCCTGGCCCCGTTGGAGGGTGCGCCCCTGGCCGGCTGCTACGGGGGCATCTTCGGGCTGCTGGTGGCCATCGGCACGCTCTACGGCGATGTGCAGTTCATGCTCTTTCCGCTGCCCATGGGCATCAAGGCCCGGTATCTCGCGGCCATCTACGCGCTGGTCACCGTGGCCATGCTCTTCGGCCAGCAGCGGATGTACGCGTTTGCGCAGTTGGGCGGAGCGCTGGCGGGGCTGTTCTTCATCCGGCTGGCCCCGCGCCGCGGCATCACCTTCCTGTTCAGCGAGCAGTGGTACGCGGTGCGCAACCGTTACTATCGCTGGAAACGCCGCCGCGCGGCGCGGAAGTTCGAGGTCTACATGCGCTCCCAGGGCCGCACCGTGCGCTTCGACGGCCAGGGGCGCCCGCTGGACGACGACCAGAACGACAAGAAGCGCTGGAACTGAGGACCCGCAAAGGGCCGGAACACGCTCTCAGACTCGAATCTGTCGCCAGGGCGGGGAAGCGGAAGGCCGGAGTTGAGGCCGCGCCCTTTTCAAGACAAGAAACTCCCGGATTGCCCCGTTCATGCGATTGGCATTCAATGGCCGCCAGTCCAGGCCCTCCATCAAGGAAGGCCTGCACAAACCTACAGGATGTAGCGGCTCAAATCCTGGTCGCGCACCACACTGGCGACCATCTGCTTCACGTACTCCGCATTGATCAGGAAGACCTTCTCCGGGCCCGAGGCGGTCATGCGCTCCTCGTAGGGCAGGGGAGTGGAAGACTCGCTCTTGATGGCCAGCGAAAGCGCCGCGGCTGCCTCCTCATCCGGCGCGCGGCGAGCCACGTCGGGAGCCAGGAAGCTCACATCCTCGAGCACCCGCTCCATGATGGTGTGCAGCCGGCGGGCGCCGATGTTTTCGGTCTGCTCGTTCACCTTGAAGGCAAATTCCGCCATCTCCCTGAGCGCCTCGGGAGCAAACTCCAGCCGCACTCCTTCGGTTTCAAGCAGCGCCGAGTACTGCTTGGTCAGCGACGCCTTGGGCTCGGTGAGAATGCGCAGAAAATCGTCCACCGTGAGCGACTTCAACTCCACCCGGATGGGAAAGCGGCCCTGCAATTCGGGAATCAGGTCGCTGGGCTTCGACACGTGGAACGCGCCCGCGGCGATAAAGAGAATGTGGTCGGTGCGCACCATGCCGTAACGCGTGTTCACCGTCGTTCCCTCGACGATGGGCAGAATGTCGCGCTGCACTCCCTCGCGGGAAACGTCGGGCCCGTGGCTGCCCTCGCGGCCGGCAATCTTGTCGATCTCATCCAGGAAAATGATGCCGTTCGACTCGACCCTTTCGGTGGCCGTTCGGTTTACCTGGTCCATGTCGATCAGCCGGCCTTCTTCCTCCTGCACCAGGTAGTCGAACGCGTCGCCCACCTTCATCTTCCGCTTCTTGGAGCCTGAGCCGAAGATGTTGGGCAGCATGTCCTTGAGGTTCATCTCCATGTCCTCAAGGTTCTGGTTACTGATGATGCCGAACTGCGGTGTGCCCCGGTCGCGCACATCGATTTCCACCTGGCGATCGTCCAGCTTGCCCTCGCGGAACTGCTGGCGGAGCTTCTCGCGGGAGCGCTGGTGGCTGTCGGCGCCGGGCAGCGTGAGCTGGCCCTCGAGCGTTGGCGGTGTGCCCGGCGCGGCCGGCGGCGGAGGCGGCAGCAGCACGTCCAGCAGACGCTCCTCGGCGTTCATCTCCGCCTTGTCTTCCACTTCTTCCAGCCGCTCCTCGCGCACCATGTCGATGGCGATTTCCACCAGGTCGCGAATCATCGACTCCACATCGCGGCCCACATAGCCCACCTCGGTAAACTTCGAGGCTTCGACCTTCAGGAAAGGCGAACCGGTCAGTTTGGCCAGCCGCCGCGCAATCTCCGTCTTGCCCACGCCCGTCGGCCCAATCATGATGATGTTCTTGGGCATGATGTCGTCGGCAATGTCGGGGGGCAGTTTCTGGCGGCGCTGCCGGTTCCTGAGCGCGATGGCCACGGCGCGCTTGGCGGCCTTCTGGCCGACAACGTGCTTGTCGAGTTCGGCGACGATCTCGCGCGGCGTCAACTCGTCCAGCGAGACATCTTGTTCTTCAGCGGATGCGGGCAGATAAATGGCCATGGATAAGTGGGACAGGCGGACGCGGGCCGCTAGCCTTTCAACTCCTCAATCGTTACGTGGTCGTTGGTGTAAATGCAGATGTCTCCGGCAATCTTCATCGCCTTTTCGGCAATCTCGCGGGCGCTCAGGTCGGTATTCTCCAGCAGCGCGCGAGCCGCGGCCGTGGCGTACGGGCCGCCTGAACCGATCGCCGCCAGCGGCTCGTCGGGGTCGATCACATCTCCCGAGCCGGAGATCAGGAAGGTTTGCCCCTGGTCGGCCACCACCAGCAGGGCCTCCAGGTTGCGCAGCATTTTGTCGGTGCGCCAGTCCTTGGCCAGCTCCACGGCCGCCCGGTTCAGGTTGCCGGCGTACTGCTCCAGCTTGGTCTCGAAGCGGGCAAACAGGCTGAAGGCATCGGCCGTCGAGCCGGCAAACCCGGCCAGAATCTTCTCCTGGTACAGGCGGCGAATCTTTTTTGCCGAGTGTTTCAGCACATGGTCGCCCAGCGTCACCTGTCCATCGGCGGCCATCACCACCTGGCCGTTGCGCCGTACGCAAATCACCGTGGTCGACCGAATCCGGTCACGCTTACTGCCCGCAGTCTCGCCGCGAAGCTCGCCAGCGGTTCGGGAATCCGGTGCCATGTTGGAACTGGTGCTCAATGCCAAGAGAAAACCTCCGGAAATAGGGCGTCCGGCAGGCCGGAACTCCTTCAAGATGCAGTCACGAGTATATCGCAGCGCGAAAGCGGGGGCTGCTGGGCCCTGTGCAGCCTGGCCGCCTGCGCTATCCTCTAGGTTGGAACTACGTGGTTGGAACTCCTTGGGGGGAGTCCCGTTTCCGATGACTCTTCTGAATGTAAACACCTGGGAGACCGCGGTCTCCGTGGTCCTGATCGCCGTGATGGCCGCGGTCGCCGGCTGGCTTCTGCTGCGCAAGCGTCCCACACCCGATGAACTGGAGCGCGCCCGCCGCCGCTTCCTGGCCCAGTCCGGGCGCCTGGTGGACGGCATGTTGCTGGACATTTGCGAGGTCGAGGCCCCGGCCCAATCCAAGGACGAGCCGGCCCGCACCCTCACCCTGCTGCTCTACAGCTATCGCATCGGCGGCGTGGACTACGAATCCTCTCAAGACATTACCGCCATGAGCGGCGTCGTGGATGCGGCGCAGGTCTGCGCCGGCTTTCCCTGCTCCGCCCGCTATCAGCCCGGCAGCCCGCAGAACAGCATCGTGGTGGCCGAGGAGTGGACCGGCCTGCGCATGGGCCTGCCGGTGTTTCCCATCTACGAGGACCCCGAACCGGTTGACCTGAGCTACCTGCGTCCCGGCCGCGGCTGAGCGCCCTTCCCGCCGCACTTGGCGGCCAATACCCACCCCCGGTATACTTTCCTCATGCATGTCCACGCGGCCCCTTCGGGTCCCGGCGCAAAACGAACGCAATCCGTGCTCCGCTTCTCCCTGGTAGCGACACTCGCGTATGTCGCTCTTACCCTGGTGGCTGGACTGCGCGCCCACTCCCTGGCCCTGCTCTCCGAAGCCGGCCACAACGTCTCCGACTTCCTGGCCCTGCTGCTCAGTTTTGCCGCCGTCTACTTCCAGTCTCGTCCCGCCGATACCTCGAAGACCTTCGGCTACCAGCGGGCCGGAGTCATGGCCGCCTTCATCAACGCCGCCACGCTCATCGTTATCTCCATCTGGATCGCCATCGAGGCCGTTCACCGCCTCTCGGCGCCGGTGGTCGTCGAGCCGCGCCTGATGATGATCGTGGCCGCCGCCGGAGTGCTGATGAACGGCGTCATCGCCGCCCTGCTGTGGGGCGTGGCCCGCGACGTGAACCTGCGCTCGGCCTTCCTGCACATGGCCGGAGACACCCTCTCGACCGCCGCGGTCATCGCCGGCGGCGCGGGCATCCTGCTCACCGGCCGCAACTGGATCGACCCCGCCCTATCGCTCCTCATCGCCGCGCTCATCCTCTGGACCAGCGTCGACATTGTCCGCGAGACCCTCAACATCCTGCTCGAAGGCATTCCCCGCGGCGTCTCGCTGCCCGAGATTCGCGCCCACATGGAAGAGATTGAAGGGGTGGTCAACGTCCACGACCTGCACATCTGGAGCCTGGGCTCGAACTCCCGCGCCCTGGCCTGCCATGTGACCATCGCCGACATCCCCCCGTCAGAGAGCGCCTGCATCCTGGTCAAGCTCAACCATGTGCTCCGGGAGCACTTCCAGATCAGCCACACCACCTTCCAGTTTGAGCACGAGGGTTGCGAGGAACTGCACGGCTGCGTGGTCCCCATGGAAGATATGGCCGCCGGTTCCAGCAGCCATCACGGCAACGCGCATTAGGGCGTTTTCGACGGCCGCCCGGCTCCTACGCTTTCCACTTGATATTGCACCCGATCGAAGCGTGCTGATCCTCGATCGGAGCCTCTCCCGCCAGAGCCCGGTCGATGGCCTCGCGCAGGTCCTCGCCCGTGACCGGGATGTTATTCCCCGGCCGGCTGCTATCGAACTGCCCGCGATACACCAGGCGGGAATCGGCGTCGAAGAGGAAAAAGTCCGGCGTGCAGGCGGCCTTGTACGCCCGGGCCACCTCTTGCGTCTCGTCGTAGAGGTAAGGGAAGTTGAAGCCGAAGGTCTCCGCCTGCTGCTTGAGCCCCTCGGGGCTGTCGGCAGGGTGGGTCGCGGCGTCGTTGCTGCTGATGGCCAGGATGGCAAGAGACTTGGTCGCGTAGTCCTTGCCCAGCGCGCCGAGCCCCTGGTTGATGTGCTTCACGTAAGGGCAGTGGGCGCAGATGAACATCACCAGCAGCGCCTCGCGGCCGCGGAAGTTGTCCGGAGAGACGGTGGTCCCGGTGATGACATTGGTGAGGGCGAATTCAGGGGCCACGGTGCCCAGCGCCAGCATAGTCGATTCAGTCAGTGACATTGCCTTTCCTCCCATCCCGTTCTTGCTAATCCGCTAGCTCCGCCAACCCCGCCAACTCCGCTAACCGCGCTAACTCCGCTAAAACAGCGGCGTCTGCCTCCCCGGCATGGTCAGCCCAAAATGCTCATACGCCATGCGCGTGGCCACGCGTCCCCGCGGCGTGCGGTCCAGAAACCCGATCTGGATCAGAAACGGCTCGTAGACTTCTTCCAGCGCGTCCTGCTCCTCGGCCAGGGTGGCGGCCAGGGTGCTCAGGCCCACCGGCCCACCGTCGTATTTCTGGATGATGGCCAGCAGCAGCTTGCGGTCGATCTCGTCGAAGCCGTGCGCATCCACTTCAAGCAGCGTCAACGCGGCATTGGCCGTCGCGCGGTCAATCTCGCCGTTGCCCCGCACCTGCGCATAGTCCCGCACCCGCCGCAGCAGCCGGTTGGCGATGCGCGGCGTGCCCCGTGAACGCAGCGCAATCTCCGCCGCCCCGTCCTGGTCGATGGGAATCTGCATTACCTCGGCGGACCGGGTGACAATGAAGCGCAGATCGTCCTCGGTATAAAACTCCAGGCGCAGCAGGATGCCGAAGCGCGACCGCAGGGGCGACGACAGCAGCCCGGGCCGGGTCGTGGCCCCGATGAACGTGAACGGCCGAATCTCCATCACATGAGTTCGCGCCGCCGGGCCCTGGCCGATGATGATGTCCAGCTTGTAGTCCTCGAGCGCGGTGTAGAGCTTTTCTTCGAGCACCGGCTGCATGCGGTGAATTTCGTCCAGAAACAGCACCTGCCGCTCCCGCAGGTTAGTGAGAATCGCGGTCAGGTCGCCCTGGATTTGCAGCGCCGGTCCGGAGGTCTGCTGGAAACCCACGTCGAGTTCATTGGCGATGATGGTCGCCAGCGTCGTCTTGCCCAGCCCCGGAGGCCCGAACAGCAGCACGTGGTCCAGCGCCTCGCCCCGCGACTTGGCCGCTTCCAGGGCAATGGCCAACTGTTCCTTGGCCTTCGCCTGGCCGATGAACTCCCCCAGCCAGCGGGGGCGCAGTTTCAGTTCAAAGCCCTGCTCTTCGTCGGCGCGCGAGGCGCTGACCAGACGTTCCGGAGTGTTGTCGCGAGCGATGGCCATGCTGAGGAGAAGTGTAGCCTTTGCTGGGCCGCGGGGCAAAGCCTCTCCAGCCTCTACCGCAGACCAAGTCCCTGAGCGGAAAGGTCGTAGGGGTCTTCGAAACTCTCCAGTTTGCTATAGAGAATGGCTGCGGCATCCCCGTACAACGTTGCGAGAGCGGCGCCATTCCACATCGGTTCCAGCCGGTGAACGTCCCAGTGCGCATGGAAAACTCCGCTGGACAGCACCAGGTTGATCAGCCAGAACGAACCAACATACAGGTTCAACGCATAGGTCGAGATGCGCAGCCATTGAGGGACCTTGGCCCACTCCTTCGCCTTGCCGAAGAGGGATTCTCCGCCCTTCGATTGGTACCAGAGCCCAAAGGGGAGGATCAGCACCAGGGATCCAATCCAAAGCACTATCGCCAGGCGCGGATAGAGCCCCCTTCCGGCCAGCAGCCGGTACAAATGATCCACCAGGGCCAGGCAGAAGCCCAAAGCCGTCACCCAGGCCGCCACCTCCGTCGGCCCGCGAAGCTCCGTAGGCAGTTTCGCTGACGCGCTCGCGCCCGACAGTCCCCCCTCCTCCTGCTTGAAGGGTTGCGGCAGCGGGAATTGCGCATCGAGGTCCGCCGCCAGCACGGCGGAGACTTTGGGCCGGCCGGGCTGAACATGGACCCGGATGCGCTTGTCTTTCAATGTCAGCAACCAGTCCCGAGCCGCGCCCTCTTCGGGGAGGATTCGCGAGAAACCCCCGGAGTAGTACTCGGTCTCGCCGTCCTCATGAACGCTGTAAGAGTATTCGAACGCCGCATCGTAGCCGCTTGGAGGTCCACCCTTGGGCTTGTCCGGATTCACGTCGATGGTCTGGACCATCCCTTCGACGATGGGCCAACTCTCAGCCGCCCGCCCCCTTCGCAGGCTGGTCCATTCCTCGAAGGCGTACTTGAGCAAGTACCAAAGGCCCGGCGCTAGAAAAAGCCAGAGATACCAAGGGATTTCTTTAGTCAGGCCGATCAGGTCGTGCATGTTCACCGGTTCCAACCCCCATCGCGAGTTACTCCACACGATACAGCAGTGAGCAGTTTCCGGCTTGCTCAGCCTGCCGGCAGGCAGACCACGCCGCAAGCCAGTTTGTAGTGAAAGCCCTCGAAGGGTTCGCTCAGGCTGATTGTCAAGAAGGTCTCAGCACACTTGCCGCCAGACAAAAGCGCGTGGGGATGGATTCCCGCGGGCAAAAGGTTGAGCATATCAAGCCACTTGGGGTCTGTGACCGCCAGGTCGTAGCGGATGCGGCCAATTCGACCGAGCCGGAAGACAGCTCGATTTCTCCGCTGGCCTTTCTCTTCTCGAATCCACCACCAAAGGTCCTCCGGGCGAACCAGACCGAGAGAGCACTGCGCGGGAGTCTTCTCGAACCTGCTGGCCAGGACTCTGTCGCAGTATCCCTCTAAGACAACGGGTTCCTTGTTCACATAAGCAGCCAGAAAACGCTCGTCGTTGGCCCCGCCGAAGCGCCGCACCGGCCGCCACGGCTTGTCCATCACAACCACATCCTCCGGGTGGCAGTTCGACCCGCATTGCTCGCCGAGTTCAGCCTCGAACACATCCAGCAGCGCGACCTCTCTTCCATCCGGATAGCTGGCTTCCTTCAAAGTCAGGCAGCCGGGAACCTTCCGGCCCACCAGCCGGACCCATTGCTTTGTGACCAGGCTGATTCCGGCCACACAGCGATGATCGTGCTTGTAGGAGTTGGCGAGACAGACAATCCGCTCGGTGCTCATGGAGTTGGACTTACCTCCAGACTGTGATTTAAAGATGACGGATTGTTACACCGTCCCATTGCTTCTGTAAATACTCGAGCGCCAGACGGCGATGGCAATGCTCCGCCGTAGCCTCGCTGCATAGCAAGACGGTTTTCTTCTGAAAGCTTTCCTTATTCAGGACAGTTTCGACCTTTCGGGAGCGGATCAGGGCAAGATACGCCTCGGTATAAACGTCCCAATCTCCCTTGCGCTTCTTGAAAGCATCGAGAATGTCCTGCGTGGGGGCGAGCAATGGCTCATGCTCGTAATCCGCGGCGCAAATCTCCCTGAGAAAGTAGGCCAGGTCGGCCTGCTTGGCGAACGCGGCCAGTTGGGAGGTGTTGTTCAACCGCACATCGAGCAGGCGTTCGATGCCATGCGCCTTCAGTAGACCGAAGAATTGGCTGGCGCTTTTTTGGGTAAAACCGATGCTGTAGATCTCCATTCGTCCTCGTCGAGTTCAGCAAAGAGTGCGGGCTGGGCGCCGACCAGCGGCTTGCGGGCTTCGGCGGCAACCGCGTCGTCGGATTCCAACCGGCCGTCGCCGCGAATGTGCTGCATGGTGTGGCCGCGCTCGCTCAGCACGCGGCCGATCAGCAGGCGGCGATGGCAGTGGGCCGGGTCTTCCTCGCCGCACATCAGGGCGATGCGGTAGCGCTCCATGCCCGTCTCCAGCCGGGCAATGGCGGCCTTGAAACGGGCGTCGTTGCGCAGCCGGCTATAGAGCACCCGGCCCTTGGCGTCGTAATAAGCCGGGTTCGCCGGACGGCCGCCCAGCTCCGCGCCCAGGTAGAGGTAGCGCACCCCGGCTGCTTCCAGCGACCGCTGCATCGGTTCCTTGTCGAATTGCGGCACGTACTTCGAGTAGGGCGAGCTGCGCGTATCCACCACCACCTCAACCCCATGGCCGCGAAGCAGGGCCAGCCACGCGTCGAACTCGTGGTTGGAGTGCCCGACCGTGAAGAAGCTGCACATGCTGAAGTCCTTGCAGAGCTAGAGTCCTTGCACAGGAGGATAGCACCCGGGCGTCCGTCCGCGGGCGGAAACGGCCAACCCGCCCGCCCCACCGTTTAAACTGGTAGCGTCTTCAGGAACGCGATGACCCACCGGTTCGGAATCCTTCGCCGCTTTCGTTTCAATCGGCCGCAGCGCATTGCCGCGGCCCTCCTGGCGCTGTTCCTGGCCCAGGGCCTGTGGCTCACCGCCCGCCAGACCCTGGCCGACCGCGACTACCAATACGCACGCTGCGGCCGCGAAATGTGGGAACGGCCCTCGCCCCTGACCGGCTACTTCACCAGTTGCGGCAATATTCACGACGGCATCCTGGCCTACCGGCTCGCCGGGCTGCCCTTGAGCGTCAACCTGCTGGCCGAGCAGGCCATGGACCACTTCCGCAAGCCCGAGGACCGGGTGGTCCAACTCCCCGGGGGCGGGCTGGGCGCGGCCGGCCTGAGTACCTGGGAGCTGCGCCACCAGATGACGCACATCCTGCTTCTCTTGCGGCTGCCGTTTCTGGCCGCCGGATGCCTGCTGGGCGGGGCCCTGTGGTGGGTCACAAGGCGGCTGTACGGCAACCTGGGCGGCTATACGGCTCTGGCGCTTTACTGCTTTTCTCCTTCCGTGCTCAAGGCCTGCATCGCGCCCAATGCCGAATTACTGGCCGCGCTGGGGGTCTATGGCGGCGTCTACACCTGCATCGGCGTGGCCCATGCCATGCAGGGGCCGGTGGCCAAATGGCGTCCCCGCATCCTGCTGCTCACGGCGGCCTTTGGACTCGCCGCCGCCGCGCACATTGCCGCTCTGCCCGTGGTCGCGCTGCTCGGCATGGCCGCCATGCTGTGGGTGGCCGAGGGGCGCAGAAGCCAGGTGCTGCCGGTGCTGCTCGGAGCCGTAGCCGGGGCCCTGGTGCTGGTCTTCGCCTGCTACGGCTTCTCGCCCGACGCCTTCAGCTACCTCTTCCGCTCCGCTTCGGGATTCCTGTGGGTTTCGCTCGACCCCGCCCTGCGCTTCTTCTCCACCCTGGCCAATGCCGGCATCACGGTCGCCGCCGCCGCCGCCCTGGCACTGTTTCTCGCCCTGCGCAAATCCTGGTACTTCGGCAACACAACTCCGCTGTTCTGCGCCCTCGTCCTGATGGTTCTCGTCATGACCGGCGCGCCCGGCTCACCCTGGCTCTGGGCTCTCCCGTTTCTGCTCACCTTTGTCGGCGGGGTCTTCGCCGACGCCTGCGAGGGACCGCGGGGACGGCTGGCCCTGGGCGCGGCCGGAGCCATGGTGCTGCTCCAGGCCGTGTTCTGCGTTCTCAGCCTGCCCAGTCTGTTGTAGCCTGTCCGGTCTGTTGCAGCGACCGATTCCTCGCGGAATGGGCTCCAGAAAGCACCAAAACACCAAACGGGTCTTGGTCGCGGGGCTGGAGGGGTAAGCCGCTTTTCACGCGTTTCTCCTGTTCCACGTGAAACGGGCCTTCTCTGTTCGAGTCTTTCAAGAAACGCTCCGGTTGCGGAGCGGAAATCCCGCCAGAATCGAGCCCCCAACCGCGCCTCGGGACGCCCTCCCGCGCAGGGGGTAAAACGGAGCCCGGGCCCGAGCGCCAGCCGAACCCCTGAAAATGCTTCTTCCAATTGTTATAAATTCAAGCTAAATAAGGACTTATTTGCATGGCCCGGCCTTGCTGAATCCCCCCTCCAAGGGGTAAAATAACAACACAGCCCGCGCCAGGTCGGCCCTGCTTTTTCAGGACCTTTTCTGCCGCCTTTCGGCGGGCCTCGAAAACCCCTATGCCAGACGATCAGAATCCCATCCTCCCCCTCGCAGGCGGCACACCGCCCAATAGCGGCACAAATCTCATTCCCATCAACATCGAAGAAGAGATGCGCCGCTCCTATCTCGATTACTCGATGAGCGTCATCATCGGGCGTGCCCTGCCCGATGCCCGCGACGGATGGAAGCCCGTGCACCGCCGCGTCCTCTACACCCTCAGCGAGATGGGCCTGGAGTACAACAAGAAATACACCAAGTGCGCCAAGGTCGTCGGCCAGGCCATGGGCGTCTACCATCCCCATGGCGACTCGTCCATCTACTACACCCTGGTGCGCATGGCGCAGCCCTTCTCCATGCGCTATCCCATGGTCGACGGGCAGGGGAACTTCGGCTCGGTCGACGGCGACCCGCCTGCCGCCATGCGTTATACCGAGTGCCGCATGGAGCGCATCGCCGGCGAAATGATGGCCGACATCGATATGGAGACCGTCGACTTCACGCCCAATTACGACGAGTCCACCTTCGAGCCAACCGTTCTGCCCACGCGCATTCCCAACCTCATCGTCAACGGCTCCAGCGGCATCGCGGTCGGCATGGCCACCAACATCCCGCCCCATAACCTTACCGAGGTCATCAACGCCACCATCGAGCTGCTCCAGAACCCCGCGGCCGGCCTGGCCGAGGTGCTCAAGCACGTGCAGGGCCCGGACTTCCCCACCGGCGGCCTGCTCTACGGCAAGTCCGGCATTCCCCAGGCGTACAAGACCGGCCGCGGCCGCTTCATGATGCGCGCCAAGGTGGCCACCGAGAACCTGACCAAGGAAAAACTCGCCATCATCGTCACCGAGATTCCTTATCAGGTCAACAAGTCCGTCCTCATTCAGCGCATCGCGCAACTGGTCAACGACAAGATCGTGGACGACATCAGCGACGTGCGCGACGAGAGCGACCGCGACGGTATGCGCATCGTCATCGAACTCAAGCGCGGCGCCCAGCCTGAGATTGTGCTCAACCAGCTCTACAAGCACACCCAGATGCAGGAAAGCTTTTCCATGATCTTCCTCGCGGTGCTCAACGGGCAGCCGCGGGAGTTGAGTCTCGATCAGGCCATTCGCTGCTTCATCAATCACCGCGTCGATGTGGTGCAGCGGCGTACGGTGTTCCTGCTGCGCAAGGCCCGCGAACGCGAGCACATCTTGGAAGGCCTCAAGATTGCGCTCGACAATCTCGACACCGTCATCCGCATCATCCGCGCCTCCGGGTCGCGCGCCGAAGCCCGCGAAAACCTCTACGCCTGGGGCAAGGGCAAGGACATTGTCCTCAACCTGGACCGCGAACGCCTGCCCCACGAAGAGAAAGGCCTCACCCTCCGCCAAATCGACGCCATTCTCGAACTGCAACTCTACCGCTTGACGCAGTTGTCCATCGACGAGTTGCTGAAAGAGCTGGCGCAGGTGCGCGAGCGCATCGCCGAGTACGAGTCCATCCTGGCCAGCGAAGTCAAGCTGCGTTCGGTCATCACCAAGGAGCTTGAAGAGGTGCGCGACAAGTACGGCGACGCGCGGCGCACGCTGATTGTGGACGAGAGCGCCGAGCTGCAACTGGAAGACCTCATCGCCGACGAGCAGGTTGCCGTCACCGTCAGCCACCAGGGCTACCTCAAGCGGACGCCGATTTCCATCTATCGCCAGCAGCGCCGCGGCGGCACCGGCCGCACCGGCATGAAGACGCGCGAGGAAGATTTCGTCGCTCAGTTGATCGTCGACTCGACCCACTCCTACCTGCTCTGCTTCACCAACACCGGCCGCGTCTACTGGCTCAAGGTCTATGAGATTCCCGACGTCAGCGCGGCGGGCAAGGGCAAGTCGATGCAGAGCCTGCTCAACCTGCAGCCGGGCGAAAACGTGCGTACCATTCTGCCTGTACGCGATCTTGAAGAAGAGGGCAAGTTCATCTTCTTCTCCACGCGCAACGGCATCGTCAAGAAGACCCCTCTCAAGGACTTCTCCAACGTCATGGCCCGCGGCATCATCGCCATCGCCATCGACAAGGAAGACGACCTGATCGCCGCCGACCTCACCAACGGCAAGCAGACCATCTTCCTCGCCACCCGCGACGGCATGGCCATCCGCTTTGAGGAGGAGTACGACCCGGAGCGCAGCGGAATCGGCCTCCGGCCCATGGGCCGCAATGCCGCCGGCAACAAGGGCATCTCGCTCAAGAAGGGCGATTACGTCATTGGCGCAGCCGTCACCGACTCGGATGAGTCGCGGGACATGCATCGCGACGAGTGCGCTGCCAGCCTCGGCCTCACCGACAAGCTGGTCAGCCTGCGCACCGCCCTTGCCGAGGCCAAAGAAGCTCTGCAAAAGGCGCGCGAGGACAGGCGCAACGGCGATGCCGACGACGAGCAATTGAAGGCTGCCGACAAGGCCGCGGAAAAAGCCGTCGATGATGCGCAAAAGGCTCTCAAGCACCTGGACGAAAAACTGGGAGTGAGCAAGTCGCTCATCCTCACGGTCACCGAGAACGGCTTCGGCAAGCGCACGGATGTGGACGAGTATCGTCTGACTGCGCGTGGAGCCCAGGGCGTCAACAACCTCAAGGCCACCCCCAAGGTGGGCAAGACGGCGTCCATTCTGCTGGTCAACGAGGCTTCGGAGTTGATGGCCATCAGCCAGTTCGGCAAAATCATCCGCATCGACACCAAGACCATCCGCGCCGCCGGCCGCGCCACCCAGGGCGTAAAACTCCTCAACCTCGAACCCGACGACAAAGTAGCCGCCGCCGTCATCATTCCGCCCGAAGAACTGAAGGACGACGAGGGGACGCTGTTGCAGTAATCTCTTAGTTTCCCAGGTCTCAAAAGTCGAGACCTGGGGTGCCCGGCATGCATCGACGAAGTTCAGCTTTGAACGGACAGAGAGATGCGCGACGATTTTACGGACGATGTGAAACGAATCCTAGCGGATAGGGTTGGTTACCGCTGCTCAAATCCCGATTGCAATGCTCTAACCGCTGGACCGAGAGATCATCCTGCAAAAGCTGTGAATCTCGGTGTAGGTGCACATATCACTGCTGCCTCGGCGGGTGGGCCACGCTACGATCCAGCCCTCACTCCAGAGGAGCGACGCCATCCTGATAACGGGATTTGGCTCTGTCAGAATTGCGCCAAGCTCGTAGACAACGATGCCACTCGTTTCCCTGAGCCGCTGGTCCGAGCATGGAGAACGATTGCTGAGGACCGGGCTCGCACGGCCCTTGGGAGGACAGCGTCAGGGCGAACGAGCGGCGAGGCCCCGTCCCCAAAGCTGGAGCTATTCTTGGAGCCGGAAAGAATCAGCGGGTACACCTACGATCCGCGGAAGCCTGTCCGCTGGTTTGTACTGGGCCTCAAGAATACAGGCACCGGGATTGCAAAGTTCCCAAGCCTTCGTTATAGACGTTCATCCGGATTGACCGTTGACAACTTCGGAATCGATGGTAGCTTTGGCTTCGGACTCCCGCTAAGTCCATCGGAAAGTGAATGGGTCACGTTTCGCGGCGGCGTCGATAACGTCATTCACGCTGATGCGACCCTGAAAATCACGAAGCTGTGGCAGGATGGCGAAAGGCGGGGTATCGAGGAACCGCACGGGGCAAAATCTTCTGGACAAGAAACTCAAAAGGCATGCCTATGGGTCTTCAAGGCTTTTGATTTTCAATGCGAAATATCAAGCGAAGGGATTCCGACAATCACAGTCGAGAAGACCATCCAGGGCGATTCCATTAAATGGATGAACCGGATGATTTGATGGGGCAGCCTAGTTCCGGGTGCCCCAGGTCTCGATTCTGAGACTTGGAATCAGCGACAGAATAAAGTGGATGTAAACCATGAGTGCCGACAAGACAATTCGCAGAGTGACTGACTTCAAAGCACAGCGGCAAGAAACATACCGCTATTGGCGAAGCCGCAGTTGTGCCGAGCGCATGGCGGCTGTCGCGAAAATCGTCCGGGACGCATATCTCGCCAAAGGGATTGACGTGGATCGCATGCCATCGGACAAGACCTTGGTTCGTGTCGAGCGCCCCAATTGGAAGGCGATCTGAAGGTCAAAGCAGGAATGGAGAGCGGCAGATGCTCAAGGATCAGAGAGATATTCTCACAGCCTTCAACGCCCACCAGGTGAAGTATCTTGTGATTGGCGGTCACGCCGTCGGCATTCACGCCGAGCCGCGCGGCACCAAGGATCTGGACGTCTTCATTAAGGCCGACCCGGAGAACAGCAAAGCCGTCTTCGACGCTCTGGTGGAGTTCGGTGCTCCCATCGGCGGAATGACTCCTGAGGACTTCAACGACAAGGCTACAACCGTCTTTCAGATGGGCGTTGAACCTGGCCGGGTCGACATACTGCAAGGAATTGCGGGCGTTGCCTTCGATGAAGCCTGGGAAGGCCGAGTCGAGAAACTTATGGATGGCGAGATTCCGGCGCACGTCATTTCGCGAGAGCACCTGATTCAAAACAAGCTCGCTGTGGGTCGCTTTCAGGATCTTGCAGACGTGGAGAAACTGCGCGAAGCTGCCCCTGAAGAGTAGTCTCCTGCTCTACTGCGCCCAATCTTCCACTCGCCTGCGCAGCGCCAGCTCCACCACCCGCTGCATCTCCGCCTCCGGAGCCGGCATGCCGGTCCAGATCTCGAATTGCCGCGCCCCCTGCTGCACAAACATCTCCACGCCGCTCACCACCGCGATGCCGCGCTCTTTCGCCAGCTTCAGCAGCGGCGTCTCCAGCGGGTTATACACCATATCGAACACCAGGTCTGCGTTCAGCTCACCCTCCTCAATCGGCAGCGGCTGCTTCGAGCCGGCCATGCCGCAGGGCGTGGAGTTGATCAGCACGTCGAAATAGCCCGAGGCAAACTCCCCGTGCTCAAGCGCCGTGGCCTTGGCCTCCAGGGCCAGTTTCACCGCGTGCTGGTGGGTGCGGTTCACCACGAAAACCTGCGCGCCCTGGTCCACCAGGCCGAAGACAGCTGCCCGCGCCGCGCCCCCCGCGCCCAGAACCGCAATCCGCGCGCCTTTCAGCGTCAGCCGTTTTTCGAGAGGCCGCACCACCCCGGCCACATCCGTATTGAAGCCCACAATCTTGCCGTCCGCCCCCACTCGCAGCGTATTGCAGGCGCCAATCCGCGCGGTCAGCGGGTCGCTGTTCGCGAGGTGCGGCAGTATTTCCTGTTTGAGCGGCATGGTCACCGCCCCGCCCGCCAGCGGAAGCTCGCGCAGCAGCGTCAGCAGATCGGCGAGCGAGCTGGTCTTCAGCGGCAGCAGCACCGCGTTCACATTTTCGCGGCGGAAGGCGGTCGATTGCATCAGCGGCGAAAGCGAGTGGGCAATGGGGTTTCCGGCCACCCCGTAGATGCGCGTCGCGTGGTCCAATTGCTCCACGCGATAGAGGTCGCGCAGCGTGCGCGCGCTTACCTGGCCGGGGGCGGTCTGGATTCCGGGCCCGGCATCTGCGCCCTCCGAGTACGAAGCAAACGTGAACGCCGCGCCGGCCCGGGGCCCGAGCGCGCGGCTCACCAACCCCTCCTCGCCCATGGCGATGCCCACCACTTGCGCTGAAAGCGAGCGCGTCTCAATCAGCTTCAGGACAGCCAGATTGTCCGAGAGCGTGCGCGCCGTCGAAACCACTTTGATGAAATCCGGCCGGAAGGCCGCGATGCGGTTCGCCGCCTCCTCCAGGTCTCCGGTCTGCTTGAAATCGTGGTAGCTCACCAGCAGCGCCGCGCCCGCGGCCCGCAGGCCGGCGCGTAGCTTGTCCAGTTGGGCCGGCCTGGCTTCCTCGGCCGATTCGACTTCGAGATCGGCAATCTTGCAGCCTGCCTCCGCGGCTCCCAGCAGCACCGCAAGCTCGGCGGCCAGCGTCCCCGCGAAGTTTCCGCCAAACTCCTTGCGCCTGCACGTGGCGATCACCGTCGCATTGCGCTCGCCGGCCAAAAGCCGCTTCACGGCGGGCAGCGCCGCCGCCGGGTCGGGCAGCGAATCCAGACGGAACTCGAGAAACCTGGCGTCGGCCTGCATGTTCTGAAGCGCGGCCTGGGCACGCTCCATCATCTGCGCCACGCTGTCGGCCTGGATGGCCACGCACAGCTTCCCTACGCGCAGCCGCGGAGCAGCCGGAGGCGTAGCGGAAACGGGCGGGTTAGAGGCCGTGCGGGTCATGGGCTCCAATTGACGAATCTTAAAAGGCTTTTTGTCGAGATGCAACCGCTGTGCAGGGACCGCTGTGCCTGGACTGACCGGTTCAAGCCGCGACCAGCCCCATCAGCCTCTCTGCCGCGTTACCCTAGAACTTTGGAGGAGTTTCCCCACCATGCCTGTCGAGAACCTCGCCCCTGCTTCCGCAAATGAAGACCTTCACGCCTGGGATGCGGCCGGAGGCCAGTCGGCCCAGTCGCTTTCCGCCTGGGTCGGCGCACGCCTGGCGGCGCATGAGGCCGCTCTCGCCGCCCTGCTCGCCGTCTCCGGTCCGCGCACCCCTGAAAACTCCCTCCGCCTCTACGACGCCGCCATCCAGCAGCTCAGCCTGGCCGCTTCCCAGGCCGGCGTGCTCAACTCCGTCGCCGCCGGCAAGGCGGTCCGCGACCAGGCCCAGGAAGAAGCCCAGCGGGTGGCGCAGGCCGCCAGCGCCCTCAGCCTCAACCGGCCGGTCTACGAGGCTCTTGCGGCCATCGATCTCAGCGCCGCCAGCCCCGCCACAAAGCACTACGTCGAGCGCACCCTGCTCGGCTACCGGCTGGCCGGCGTCGACCAGGATCAGCCTACCCGGGAGCACCTGCAAAGCCTGCACGAAAAAGCCACCCATCTGTCGCTTGAATTCAGCCGCAACATCCAGGAGGGCGGCAAGACCATCGCCGCCACCCAGGCCGAGCTCGACGGGCTGCCCGCGGACTACGTCGCCCGCCATTCCCCCGCCGCCGACGGCCAGATCACCCTGACCACCGATCAACCCGACATGCAGCCGGTGATGACCTTTGCCGCCAGCGCGGCCCTGCGCGAGCGGATGTTTTTTGCCTACAACAACCGCGCCTACCCCGCCAACCGCCAGATTCTCCTCGACCTCCTGGCCACCCGGCAGCAGATCGCCACCGTGCTCGGCTTCCGCAGTTGGGCCGATCTGGCCACTGCCGACCAGATGATGGGCTCGGCCGCCAACATTCGCGCCTTCCTCGCCAAGCTCGACCAGGCCAGCCGCGAAGGCGCGCGCCGCGAATACGAGCTGATTCTCGAATTCGCCCGCCGCCGCCAGCCCCAGGCCGACTCCGGCTCTCAAGCCAAGGGCGCTCCCTACGCCATCTCCAGCTTCAGCCGCGCTTACTGGTACGAGCAGTTCCGCCGCGCCGCCTTCGACTTCGACTCGCAGTCGGTGCGCCCCTATTTCCCCTATGCGCAGGTCGAGGCGGGGGTGCTTGAAACCGCCGCGCGCCTCTTCAAAATCGAGTTCCGCCGCTCCACCGCCCTGGGATGGCACCCCGACGTTTCGGTCTTCGATGTGTTGGACGCCGGACAGCCCGTGGGCCGCTTCTATCTCGACATGCACCCGCGCGAGGGCAAGGACAAATGGTTCTCCGCCGCGCCGGTGGTCACCGGGGTGCGCGGGCGCGTCATGCCCGAGGCCGCCCTCATCTGCAACTTCCCCGGTCCCTCCGCCAACTCCGCGGCCGCCGGCGATTCCACCCCCGGCGGCTCCGCTCAGCAAAGCGACCCCGGCCTGCTGCAATACTCCGACGTGGTCACCTTCTTCCACGAGTTCGGCCACTTGATGCACGCCATCCTCGGCGGCCATACGGAGTGGGCGGGCCTCTCCGGCTTTGCCACCGAGGGCGACTTTATCGAGGTTCCCTCGCAGATGCTTGAGGAGTTCTTTCGCGACGAGAAGCTCATTCAGGCCTTTGCCCGTCACTACCAGACCGGCGAAACGCTCCCCTCCGAGACCATCCGCAAGATGAAGCTGGCCGGAGCCTTCGGCCGCGCCGACTGGATGCGCTCCCAGCTCTACTACACCACCCTCTCGCTCGACCTGCACGACATCGATCCCGCCGCCGCCGGCCCTGACGGTCTCGATCTCGACCAGATCACCCGCCGCCTCTTCGAGAGCCTCCAGCCCTGGACCTGGATGGAGGGCAACCGCATGTACGCCAGCTTCGGCCACCTCACCGGCTACTCCTCCAACTACTACACCTACGCCTTCGACAAGGTCATCGCTCTCGACTTCTTTGCCCAGTTCGATCCGAGTGATTTGCTGGGCTGCGATGCCGGCAGCCGCTACCGCAAGGCCGTGCTGGAGCAGGGCGGCTCCAAGCCCGGACGCGAAATGGTCCGCGACTTCCTCGGCCGCGACGAGGAGTTTTCAGCATTTTCAACCTGGTTGAACGAGGAGTTTGACGCGGAATTGCCAGTCGCCGGCTGATGCATCCGCGCCGGCCTCCCGTCCATTAAAATGGTCGGCGATGGCGAACTCACTGGATTTCAACGGCAAATGGGCGCTGGTCACCGGCGCCAGTTCCGGCATTGGCGCGGCCCTGGCGCGCGAACTGGCCGCCCGCGGCGCAAAACTCATCCTCACGGCGCGGCGGCGCGACCGGCTTGAAGCCCTGGCGGCTGAACTCACGGCCAGGGGCGTCGAGGTCCGCATCGTGGTCGCCGACCTCAACGACCCGGCGGCGCCCAAACAAATCTACGACGCCACCGAGGGTCTGGCCGAAGCCCCCCTCGGGGTCGATATTCTGGTCAATAACGCCGGCCTCGGACAGTACGGCGCATTCTGCCAGAGCCCGGTCGAGCAGGAACTGAGCCAGGTGCGCGTCAACTGCGAGGCCATGGTGCGGCTCTCCCGGCTCTTTGTCCCGCGCATGGTCGAGCGCGGGCGTGGCTGGGTGCTGGTGCTGGCTTCGACGGCCAGCTTTCAACCCGTCCCTTACATCACAACCTACGCGGCCACCAAGGCCTTCGACCGCTTCTTTGCCCTCGGGCTGGCCGCCGAGGTGGCCCGCTTCGGCGTCAAGGTCACGGCGCTCTGCCCAGGGCCCACGGAGAGCGAGTTCTTCGACGTGGCCCGCGCCGGCGCTTTCAAACGAGGCGTGCAGCCGGCCGCCGACGTAGCGCGTCGGGCCATCTCCGCCCTCTCCCGCGGCCAGCGCACCATCGTCCCCAACTTCAGCGGCGGACTCTCCGCTTTCATGGTCCGCTTTCTGCCCGTTGGGTGGATTACCTGGCTGGTCGAGAACGCCGCGCGCCCGGCCTGAACAGCGGCCTTCTCGACGCGGCTGCGGGCTGAGCATGGCCAGCGAGTCTCTCAGGACCGCTTTTCGGGCGCAAAGCCCGGCTCCGCGGCTTCGGCAATAGCCTCAACCTCACGCTGCCTGGCGTGCTTGGTCCGGTACATGGCGCCATCGGCGGCGCTCAACAGGCTGTCCTTGGTGGTGGCGTCCTCCGGGTAAACGGCGATGCCCATACTGGCCGAACCCTTGAGCGTGCAGCCCTCGACGAACAGCGCCTCGTCGAAGCTGTGCTCCAGGCGAAGAGCGATCTCTTCCACATCCGAGCGGCTTCGAACCCGCGGCACCAGCACGGCGAATTCGTCGCCGCCCAGCCTCGCCAGCATGTCGCCGGTGCGCAGTTGCGCCTTCATCCGCAGGGCCACCTCTTGCAGATAAAGGTCCCCGGTCTGGTGGCCATAAGCGTCATTGACCTGTTTGAACTCGTCCAGGTCAATGTAAATCAAACCAAAAATGCCCGCGGTCCGGCGCGCCTTCTCCATCAGCGTCTCCAGATACCGCTCCAGGGAGAAGCGGTTGTGGATGCCGGTCAGCAGATCGAACTCCGACCGCTGCGTCAAATCGGCATAGACGCGGCGGGTTTCAATGGCCAGAGCGGCAGTGCGCGACCCCAGGGAGAGCGCGTCCAGTTCTTCGTCCGTTCGCGGCTTGTCCGGATCGAGGCCAACAAAAATCATCCCCAGCGGCGCTCCGGTACGGGCGGGAATTTCGTCGCGAACGATCCGCAGGGGGTGAGGGGCGGGCGGAATTGTGCCCAGCCGTGCGCCGCCGGCCACCTCGCACCAGCAGGGTGCGCCATCCAGTTGGAACGAGACCAGTTCGGTAATCTGCTCCAGAATTTCGGCCAGCGGTGAGGCGCGGTTGATATTTTCGAGGATGTGGCTGCGCCCCCGTTCGATCTGTGTATTGCGGCGTTCCAGCGCGGCCTCGCCCTCGATCCGGCCGCGCAGCGCGGCGGTCTGGCGCCGCACTTTTCTCCTCAGGGTCCAGCCCCAGCCGGCCACCGCAACCACCATCAGCAGCAGTACGCTGACCAGGCGCATCAGGTTGCGAATGTTCAGCCAGGATGGCTCGGCGACCACCAGAATATCGTCGTAGGTGCGCAGCAGAATATTGAAGGGCACCTCTTCGCCGGGATTCACTGAATTCGATTCCGGGATCAGGCAGATGCCAGTGACCCGGATGCTGGAGCCCGGCGGGACCTCCCTCATCGGCGGAAGTTCACTGGTGGCATGTGGATGGCGATAGATGGCGGTGAACAGCCGGCCATCGGCGGCCAGCACAAACTCGTCCTGCGATGCCTCCCGCACCGCCGTTACCACTTGCCCTTCGATGGAAACCAGATCGTTCAGGTGGCCGTCCGGCGAGTTGCTGCTCCAGAAGCCCAGGTCACGCCAGGTCGCCGGTTGCGGATGGATGGGCCGGAAAATGTGGCTGTCCCGGATTTCGCTGTCGGTGAGGGTCAAAAGACGCTCGTTCGCATCCGGAAATCCGGTCGCATCCGCTTCATCGCCGATCTCCATTGGCTCGCGGGTATGGGTCTCGATCCACAGGCTCTTGGAACCGTTCTGAAGCACAATCGCCGAGCCCGGCTGGTAGTACGTGATGGTTCCCTGAACCCTGACCCGCGGCGTCAGATCCCGCATATGATACACGGCAAGAATCTCGTCCATGGGCGTCACCGGGAGAGACCAGGGGCTGGCCTCGACGCGCTTGAGAACCCTTATCTGCTCCAGCGACTGCACATGCAGCACGATCCCCGTCTGCTGCATCTTGTCGTCGAACTTTCCTCCGGCCACTCCGGAGATCTCCACCTCGGCGTCCAGCAGCCCTTGCAGAGTCCTCTCATCGTCGCTGTCGAGGTACACCTCGATGCGCCCACCCTCGGCAAGCACTTGCAGGCGCGCGGTGCGCGCCGGCGTCCGGTTGCTGACCACCGAGTCCACCGAGCGCACAACGCAACGCAAGGTGACCATCCGAGAGTCGAATTGGGCCCGAATCAGCTCGTCGAAGGTGGCCGCCACGGGGGTGGGCGGAGCACCGTGGCGAAGCAGGGTCAACCCGTTGCACACCACCAGCGTCCGGAAGCTTGCCTGCGTCGTTCCATGCAGCAGAATGCGATCGCCGGGAACCAGTTTGGCGGCCTGGGGGTTGCGCACGAACAACCCCAGGTCGCCGTCTTGCACAAACAGCAGATCCTCGGATCCGCGCCAATACCCGACCGTGGCTTCAAAGTCCACCGGCAGCGCGCGCCTGGCTTCCGCGTTGCTCAGGGAGTGGATTGCGCGCAGGGTCGTGAGCGGGGCGGGCGGCGCGGCCCAGCCTGCCGTGGCCCATCCAAAAAAGATCGCAATCGCGAGGATTAGATTCCTTATCAAAAAAAGGCCCGATCTACCGGCGCTGTGCCGCTTGGATTTCTTGCTGGCATCGCTCCGGCAGAAGCGAATCCGGCCCTCTGAATCAAACCCAGAAGGAAATTCAACGGCAATGTCCTGCCAGACGATTTCCCTCATCTTACGCTCTTTCCCATCTGCTTTAATGGCCACTCTGGCGCGCCGCGCCGCGAACGGGCTCAGCCTCAATGCGCTCCATCCCCGGCCATGCCATCCCCGCGCCTCGCCGCTGTGCTCGCGCCGTGGCGTTTGTATAAGATGGAGTGCCAATTGATGTTCCCGCTGCAAGGAGATCTCCCCATGTCGAATTCCGCTGAAAGCCTCAATCCCCCCTCCCCCGCCCGCCTCGGCGCCCAACCCCTGGCGTCGCGCCGCATCCGCGTCCTCGGTGTCCCGCTCGACATGGGCGCGAGCCGCCGCGGGGTAGATATGGGGCCCTCCGCCATGCGCGTGGCCGGCCTCGAGGCCCGGCTTGAGAAGCTCGGCCTCCAGGTCACCGACGGCGGCAACATCCGCGTCGAAATCGCCGAAACCCAGGCCTCCGGCAACGAAAGCGCCCGCTACCTCAAGCAGATTGCCGAAACCTGCACCCGCACCGCCGAAGCCGTCGTCAAAACCCTCGAAGAGGGCATCACCCCCCTGGTCTTGGGCGGCGACCACTCCCTGGCCGCGGGCTCCATCTCCGGCGTGGCCGAGTTCTATCGCCGCCAGGGCCAGAAAATCGGCCTCCTCTGGATCGATGCCCACTCCGACATCAACACCCCTGAAACCTCGCCCTCGGGCAACGTCCACGGCATGCCGCTGGCCGCCTTGCTCGGCTTGGGCCCGGACGCTCTGAGCAACATCTACGGCTACGCGCCCAAGATTGCCGCCGAAAACACGGTCCTGATCGGCGTGCGGGACATCGACGCCGCCGAGCGCGACAACATCCGCCGCGCCGGCGTCACCGAGGTCTACACCATGCGCGACATCGACGAGCGCGGCATGAGAACCGTGATGGAAGAGGCCCTGCGCGCCGCCGGTCGCGGCACCGCCGGCTACCATGTCTCGCTCGACATGGACTGGATCGACCCCGAAGACGCGCCCGGCGTCGGCACCCCCGTCCGCGGCGGCGCAACCTACCGCGAAGCCCACCTGGCCATGGAAATCATCGCCGACCACGGCCGCCTGCTGAGCTTCGAAATGGTCGAAGTCAACCCCGTCATCGACGAGCACAACCGCACCGCCGACCTCGCCGTCGAACTCGCCTGCTCGGCATTTGGGAAAAAGATATTGTGAGAGTTACGCCAAAACTGGGAGAAGTCCCTGACTTGTCGCGTATCCCTCCTGAACCTCCCTCGCCCACCTTAAGGCGACTGCGGCAGGAGAAACAGGGTTGCTGACTCGGACTGGAAAGCCATCGTAGGTTCGTCCATCCAGCGCCCGGCCAGCTAGCTTCTTCCGGACTCCACCCCACTGTTTGAAAAAGAAGGGGACTCCGGCCTCTTCGCATTGGTCGCGAATCGAGGTGACCCACTCTTTTTTCAACGGCCTGGCGCCATGGCCACTTTCTCCGCCCACGATAACCCAGTGGATGCCGTCTAAGCTCAAGCGCCCCAGACCCTCAAGCAGTGGCTCAATCGAGAGGAATCTGACCGCTGCGGGTGATTCCCGCAGGTCGCGCAGGCGCGGGAGCCCGTGCTGCTTGTTTTCAACGCTGACTCCCCACCAGATATGCGGAGCCTCCGCAGCAAAGAGCAATCGACCGCGCAACAGGCTCGCCATGCGGGCCGAACGTTTTGTCAGAATCTGGTAGGTGTGCCAGTTGGCCTTGACCATCACCTTGGCGACAGCCTCAATGTACTCGTCAGGCACTCCTTCGTGAAACAGGTCGCTCATGGAGTTCACGAAGATCATCTTGGGCGTCTGCCAGCGCAGCGGCTCCGCCAGTTTCTCCGGGACCAGCCGCAGATCGAAGCCCTGTTCGTAGGGATGTCCCGGCACGCCGCGAAACCGCTCCGCGAATACCTCGGCGTAGCAGTGTTTGCATCCTGGGCTGATTTTTGTGCAGCCGCGTACAGGGTTCCAGGTTGCGTCCGTCCATTCGATTGTGCTGATCTGGCTCATTTGGCCTCCTGCCGATGAAAGTTTACTTCTTGGGGAAAGTGATGCGAACGTAATCTGCCAAAGTTTCCTTTCGCCTTTCGTTAGAGGAAGGATGGGTCTCAATAATTCCTCTCGCTTCCATCGTCAAAAGGATCTCCCTGTAATTCCTCCTTATGTACTGTCTCCCGACATTGTGGAGGTCGAAGACTTCCTTCATCGTTAAGGTTCGCCCCGCAAACCCACCGAGGAGCATTCCTTCCAAATCAGTAAGAGGCCGGCTTAGCTCAAACAAAAGCGGATGAATTGCCGATGCAGGGCAATACTCGAACGATGGAACGCCTTGATGCTCTTCAGAACTGTACTTCGCCATGATCTCTTTCATGATTCCGTAACCGAGCGGATCCTTAGTTGCGAAAATGAGATGATGGCTTGTCCTCTTTCCGCCCCCATTCTTAAAGCAGAATGGAAGAACATACTGTGCGCCGAGACCTTTCAAGGCTTGGGTCAACTCTTCGACAATCGTGGTTTCTCGTTCGCCAGGCGAAAGTGGACTAAGTTTTGTTCGAAGGCTATCGGCTCGCTCCTGGCCAAACAATACGTCCATGTGCTGCTTGACGGCCGGGTTGTTTAACCCCGCATTGATCCGGTTGAAGTTGAAGAAGAATATGCAGTCGCATCCCCAGTTTCTCAATACTGAGTTGATTAGGCCAAGCGAAAGCCCCTTGTACCCCCACGGATCAACAAAAAAGAGAGTTGGGATGCCTCCCCAAGCCCTAAACATGCCGACGATTTTTTCGCCGACTTCTTCCATCTCAACCCTGGGTTTGTGCGTGAGCTGATCAATGCCAGGGAGCGATTCGATTTCTCGTTTAAGGGCACTTGCATATTCAGTATTCGCGTCGTTGAACAATGTCGCGAGGTTTTCGCGCATATCGGGGTCCTGAACCGCGCTCTCCAACACCAAAAGCGGTGTGGATAGATTGCTGTCTTTATACCTGCCAGGACCGGCAAAGAGATCGATGTAGGCGATTTTACCCCGTCGGTTCTTCATTGTTGACAGGATTACCTTTGCCCACGCCCAAAAATACTTGCTTACAATCGCGGCCTTAATACGCGACTGCTCCGAGGATTCGTCGAAAAAGCCTTCAGTCGTCATAGGCGAATGAAAATCGAATACAGTTTATTCCGACCCAGTTTCGCTCGCAAGTGCCTTACTTGGCTACCCTTCCGGGAGAGGCCCCCTTTTCGATTCGCCTAGGGCCTAAAATTGAGATGAAATGGCAAAAAAACTACGAGTTGGGATTCTCTTTGGCGGGCGAAGCGGCGAGCATGAGGTTTCGCTGCTGTCGGCCGCTTCGATCTTGAAGGCTATCGACCGGCGCAAGTTCGACGTGGTGCCTATCGGCATCAACAAGGCCGGGCACTGGCTCATCGCGGATGCGGCCCAGGGCCTGCTCGAAGGTTCCGGGCCGGCGAAACTGGGCTCCGGCGAGCCCGCTCCCTCCGAACCCCCCGCGGAAGGCAGAAAGAAACTCCGCGCCGGCGATCAGGCGGCGACTCCGGGGGCTCAGGTGCTGGCCAAGGGGCAGCCTACGCTGCTGGCGCCCGAACCGGCCGATGCATCTGCCGCGGCGGGCTCTACCAGCCAGTCCGCGCTCGACAGCCACGCGGCGCTGGGCGGCCAGTCGCTCGACGTCGTATTTCCCGTCCTGCACGGCACCTTCGGCGAGGATGGCACCATCCAGGGCCTGTTCGAACTGGCCGGCATGGCCTATGTCGGCTCCGGCGTGCTGGGCTCCTCGGCGGGCATGGACAAGGACGTGATGAAGCGCCTCTTCGCCCAGGCAAAGCTGCCCATGGTCAAGCACGTCACCCTGCTCCGGGCCGAGTGGGAAAAATCTCCCCGCAAATCGATCGCTCTCATTGAGGCGGCGCTCAAGTACCCGGTCTTTGTGAAGCCGGCCAACCTGGGCTCCTCCGTCGGCATCTCCAAGGTCCACAACCGCAAGGAACTTGCCCCGGCCCTGCGCCTGGCCGCCAAGTACGACCGTAAGCTGGTGGTGGAGCAGGGCGTAGGCGGCGCCAAGGCCCGGGCGCGGGAGTTCGAGGTCGGCGTGCTGGGCAACGACGATCCCCAGGCCAGCGTGGTCGGCGAAATCATCCCCGGCAAGGAGTTCTACGACTACGAGGACAAGTATCTGTCCGAGGGCTCGGTCCCGGTCATTCCCGCCCAGCTCAGCCGCGACGAAACCAGGCAGATTCAGCAGATGGCCGTCGCTGCCTTCCGCGCCTGCGACCTTTCCGGCCTGGCCCGTGTGGATTTCCTCATGGATCCGGATGGCAAGCGCCGCATCTTCCTCAACGAGGTCAATACCATGCCCGGCTTTACCCGCATCAGCATGTACCCCAAGCTGTGGGCGGCAACGGGCGTGACCTATCGCGACCTGATTTCCCGCCTCATCGACCTGGCTCTCGAACGCCGCCAGGAAAAGAGCCGCACCACCTACAGCCGGGAAGAGTAAGAACAGGGGGCAGGGAACAGGGATCAGGGGGCAGGCCCCACCGATCAGCGCGGTTCCAGAATCGCACCTGGGAACCCGCAAGCTGTTGCCGGTGTCTAACGTAGCATGGGTGTCGGTTTATGCTGGTACAGCCGGTCTCCGATCACTGACCCCTGACCCCTGACCCCTGACCCCTGATCCCTGTTTCTCAGAGGAACCCATGACCTTGCTTGATGCTCCAGTGTTTGACGAAGTGCGCGACCAGCGCCGCCGCGTGATTCTGTTCAGCTCGTTGGGCCTGCTGCTGGCCCTGTTCGTTGGCTGGTGGCTGGTGGCCGGGCGTCCGGTCGATTTTCCCTGGAACTGGAACAACCACCTGGAAGGCAGATGGGCCGCCAACCACTTCCTCGCCGCGGTCGAAAAAAACGATCTGCCCACGGCCTACGGCATCTGGCTCCACGACAAGGACTGGCAGCAGCATCCGGCGCAGGCCGGCCCCTACACCTTCTCGCGCTTCCAGAACGATTGGAGCTCGCAGAGTCCTGACAACGAGTACGGCGCCATCCAGAGCCACCAGATTGTCGCCGCCCGCATGTACGGCAATGTGCTCCTGATGGCCGTGCTCATCAACGGCCGCAAAAGCAAGGCGCTCAACCTGGACTGGGACCCTAGAACCCACCAACTCAACTTTTCCCCGCCCGACGTCGAAATCTACCTCGGACCGTAGAAGTCAGCGGGTCAGCCTCGGTCGTCCCATGGGCTCCATCCTCTTCCTGAAATCCGATGAGAATGGAGCCCATCGGCTTTATGCCCGCATCCGCAAATCTTTCCTGGGAACTTTGCCTGCCGGTTTGCATCGAACCGCTCAAGGAGAACCTCATGTCCCAGAGCACGCACGACCGAGCCGCGGAACTCCATAACCTGGCCGCCCACGCCCACGCCGCCGCCGCTGAAGCCCACGGCAAAGCGGACCACCTCACCGCCCACGAACTCAGCAAAAAGGCTCTCGAATTCTCGTCGAGCGCCCACAAGCACTCCGAGCAACTCCTTGAGCAAGCGGGAAAAGCCGAATCGGGAAAGGCCGGCAAGCCATAAGCCCGGCTGGCCCTCCCCGCTTCGTCCGGCGGGCGACTTACCCCGCCAGTTCCGCGAGCGCCTTTTCCAAACTGGCCGGATCTTCCACATTCAGCGCCTTTTGCGCCGGGTCGATCTGGCGCAGCAGGCCGCACAGCACCTTGCCCGGCCCCACTTCGATAAACAGCTCCGCTCCCGCGCCAACCAGCGAGTGAACGCAGTCCACCCAGCGCACCGCTCCGGTCACCTGCCGGGTCAGTGCGTCGCGCGCCGCTTCGGCCGTGGTCACCATGCCGCCGGTCACGTTGGCCGCCACCGGAAAGCGGGGATCGGACAGCCTCAGCCCACCCAGCACCCGCGCCACTTCTTCCTGTGCCGGCTCCATCAGCGCGCAGTGGAAGGGCGCGCTCACCGGGAGCATCACGGCGCGGCGCGCTCCCCGGGCCTTGGCCAGGGCCGCGGCCTTTTCAACCGCTGCCAGAGAGCCGGAGATGACCGTCTGCCCCGCGGAGTTGAGGTTGGCCGCGCCCACCGTCAGGCCGGTTTCCTGGGCCGCTTCCGCGCACGCTTCCGCCACCTGCTCGGCGGCCAGGCCCAGTACGGCGGCCATCGCTCCCTGGCCGGCCGGAACCGCCAACTGCATCGCCCGGCCGCGAGCCTTCACCGCCCGCACGGCGTCGGCGAACGAAAGCGTACCGGCGGCCACGTGAGCCGACCACTCGCCCAGCGAGTGGCCCGCGGCCAGCGCCGGCTCCACCCCCAGCGAGGTCAGCACGCGCCACGCGGCCACGCTCACCGTCAGAATCGCCGGCTGGGTGTTTTCGGTGAGCTTGAGGTCCTCTTCAGGCCCCTCGAAAATCAGTTTGGAAAGCGGGAAGCCCAGGGCCTCGTCGGCCTCGGCAAAGGTATCGGCAGCAACCGGATAGCGACTCCCAAGCTCGCGGCCCATGCCAACAGCCTGCGAACCCTGCCCCGGAAAGAGAAAGGCAATCTTGATCGACATTTCAGAGAATTTTACCGGAAGCAGGCGGGAGGGCGCTGTGCGCCGGGGCGCGAATCAGGGCCATCGCGTGAAGATCGTGGACCATCGGCAGCAGCCGGTCTTGAAAGGGCACGGCCTTGAACCCCACCTTGAGCCCGCCGCAGGGAACCTGCGTTTTCTCCGGCTCACAAACGGCGGGTGCCCCAGCTCTCGCTTCTGAATCCTGGAAATGCTCTTCCCTCAACCAGATCCACCCCCATCTCCCAATACACTTAAGTTTTTACTTGACAATGAAGACAAATCGATCAACACTTAAGCTGAAACTTAACCAATCCCCTTTGGAGAAGGAGAAAACATGCCCCAGCCATCCGCCGTCCACAGCACCTTTGCTCTCGAACGCACCCTCGCCGCTACCCCCCAGCGCGTCTTCGCCGCCTTCGCCGACCCGGCCCAAAAGCGGCGCTGGTTCATTGAAAGCGACCCCCACGCCGTCGAACTCTTCGAAATGGATTTCAAGATCGGAGGCAAGGAGCGCGCCCGCATCCGCTTTGCCGACGGACACCCGCTGGCGGGGCGGGTCCTCACCAACGACACCATCTATCAGGACATCCAGCCTGCCCGCCGCATCGTCCTGGCCTCCGCCATGAGCCTGGAAGGCAAGTGCTTCTCCGCCTCCCTGGTCACCCTCGAATTCCTGCCCTCCGAAGCGGGAACCGACCTCATCTGCACCCATCAGGGAGCCTTTTTCGAGGGCGCCGACGGCCCTGAAATGCGCGAAGAAGGATGGCGCAAGCTGCTCGACAGGCTGCCCGCCGAGCTCTCGCGCTAATTGACGAAGGTCCCGAAAGCCGCCAAGCCCCGAAGGCCGCCAAGTATGAACAACAACAAGCCTGAAATCGACCGCATCTTCCACGCTCTCGGCGATCCCACCCGCCGGGCCATGGTGGAGAAGCTCAGCCAGGGCCCGGCGTCGGTATCGCGCCTGGCGGAGCCCTTCGGCATCACCCTGGCCGCGGTCGTTCAGCACCTGCAGGTTCTCGAGGAGTGCGGCCTGGTGCGCACCGAAAAGCTGGGCCGCGTCCGCACCTGCCGCCTCGACCCCGCCGGCTTTGCCGTCGCCACGCAGTGGCTCGCCGATCGCCGCTCTCTCTGGGAGCGCAGCCTTGACCGCCTCGCCGATTTCCTGCGCACCCCGGAGGAACCGCTTTAAGAACGGCGGCTGGCCGGGAGCTGCCCGGCAATTGGAGCAGCAAGTTCCAACCCCTTGGCGAACATTCCCCGGATCCCCCGCAGCGCCTGCCGCGTCCGCTCTTCATTCTCGATCAGCGAAAACCGCACATGCCCGTCCCCGTACTCGCCAAACCCCACTCCCGGCGACACCGCGGTCTTGGCCTCGGTCAGCAGCAGCTTTGAAAACTCCAGCGACCCCAGCTTCCGGTACTGCTCCGGAATCTGCGCCCACACAAACATCGTGGCCTTGGGCAATGCCACCGGCCAGCCCAGCTTGTTCAACCCCTCCACCAGCACGTTGCGCCGCTTGCGATAGTTCTCGCAGATTTCCGCCACGCACTCCTGCGGCCCTTCCAGCGCCTGGATCGAGGCCACCTGGATCGGCGTGAACGTCCCGTAGTCGAAGTAGCTCTTCAGCTTGGCCAGCGCAGCCACCAGCACCGGGTTGCCCACCATGAACCCCACCCGCCAGCCGGGCATGTTATAGCTCTTTGACAGCGTGAAGAACTCCACCGCCACGTCTTTGGCTCCCGGCACCTGCAGCACGCTGGGCGGCTTGTAGCCGTCGAACGCGATATCGGCGTACGCCAGGTCCTGGATGAGATGAAATCCGTATTCCCGCGCCAGCTCCACCAGCCGCGCCAGAAACGGCAGCTCCACGCACTCCGTCGTCGGGTTCGACGGAAAATTCACGATCAACGCCTTGGGCCGCGGCGTCATCCGCGGAATCAAATCCTCCAGTTGCGCCAGAAACTGCTCCCGGTCGTGGACCGGCACGCTCACCACGTGCGCTCCGGCGATAATTGGGCCATAAATATGAATCGGGTAGCTGGGGTTGGGCACCACCACCGTGTCCCGGGAGTCAAGAATCGCCAGGCACAGATGCGCTATCCCCTCCTTTGACCCGATGGTCACAATGGCCTCCGTTTCCGGGTCCAGATCCACGTCGTAACGGGTCTTGTACCAGGTGCAGATGGCCTTGCGCAGACGCGGAATCCCGCGGGAAACCGAATAGCGGTGCGTCGGGGGCTTCAGAACCGCTTCGACCAGCTTGTCGACAATGTGCTTGGGCGTCGCCCCGTCGGGGTTCCCCATGCCGAAGTCGATAATGTCCTCTCCGCTGCGGCGGGCGGAGCGTTTCATGGCATCGGTGATGTTGAAGACGTAAGGCGGCAGGCGCTGAATCCGGCTGAATTCTTCCATCGAATAAGTCTAAGGCAAACCGGCCCGGTGCGGCTGTGAAGGGACCGCGTCGGTTACTGCTCAGCCCCCCACCGGCTTTGCCGCCCCCCCCCCGATTGGGTACGAAACTCGGGCGTTCACCCCAAAACACTCCAAAACTCTGGGTGCCCCATCCATTCCGCGCTCTTTGCGGAATGGGTGGGATACCACAACTCTCCTCGTCGCGTTTTTTGCGGAACTTGTATCCTCCAAGGCGCTCCGTTGCCCCATCGCGGACCAGCCAGGCCATGGCTTCCCGGCCTCTTCGCCGTCTGCGCGCTGAAGCCGGAAAGCGCAACTCACTTTCCCGTCGTCAGCACCACCCGGAACCGCGCCTTGCCGCTCATCATGCGGTCGAAGGCCTCCGCCGCCCGCTCCAGCGGGTAGGTCTCGATCAGCGGCTTCACCCCCGAAAGAGCGCTGAACTTCAGCGTGTCTTCCGAATCCATCCCGGTACCCGAAGCCCACCCGGCAATCGACCGGTTGACCATGATCAGCTGACCCGCGTTCACCTGAAACGGCTTTTCGGGCACGCCCACAATAATCAGCTTGCCGTTCGGTCCCAGCCCGCTCACCCCCCCGGCCAGGGCTTCGGCATTGGTCAGCGTGGACAGAATCACCGCCGCCCCGCCCAGCTTTTGCAGCTCGGCCCCTGGGTCCTGCGTCGTGCTGTCGATATAGATGTGCGCCCCCAACTGCCTGGCCAGCGGGGCCTTGTCCTGGCCGCGGGCGATGGCCACCGTGCGATAGCCGCTCTTGGCCGCAAACTGCACCGCAAGGTGCCCCAGCCCGCCGATGCCCAGAATGGCCACCGTGTCGCCGGGCTTGGCGCCGCTATGGCGCAGGCTGTTGAAAGTGGTCACCCCGGCGCACATCAAGGGCGCCGCCTCCACATCTTTCAGGTCCTCGGGAATCAGCGCCAGCGCATTGGCCGGCGCAATCACATAGTCGGCATAACCCCCGTCAAAGCTGATGCCGGAGATCTGCCCGTTTTCGCACAGAATGAAGTCGCCCCGCCGGCAGGCCGAGCAGTAGTTGCAGTGCCCCCCGTGCCACCCCAGCCCCACCCTCTGCCCGGCTTTGAACAGCGGCACGCCGGCCCCCACCGCATCCACCACCCCGGCAACCTCATGGCCCGGAACACGCGGATATTCGATGCCCGGAAACAGCGAGAATTTGGTGATCGCATCGCTGTGGCAAACCCCGCAGGCCTCGACCCGGATGCGCACATGCCCCGGACCGGGCTCGGGAAACTCACGCTGAACAACCTCAAAGGCTCCGCCCGCGAGGGGAACCTGCACGGCACGACCAGTTACAGAAGGCATAAAGTGTATTCTCCAGCACCTTGGATGGTTGCAGCAGAGCGCGAGTTGCAGGAGAAAAGCGTCTGCAATAAACGCCGGCCCCGGAAAGGCCTCTGGCCCCACGAACTTTATACTGAAAGACGACATGCCACACTTCCTGCCCGTAGACGAACAGATGGACCTGCTTGAGAAAGGCGCCGCCGAGATCATCCGCGTCGCCGACCTTCGCGAGCGCCTCGAAGACAGCCGCAAAACCGGCCGCCCCCTCCGCGTCAAAGCCGGATTCGACCCCACCGCCCCCGACCTCCATCTCGGCCACACCGTCCTCATGCGCAAGCTGCGCCACTTTCAGCAGCTCGGCCACACCGTCATCTTCCTGGTCGGCGACTTCACCTCCCTCATCGGCGACCCCACCGGCCGCAATGTGACCCGCAAGCCGCTGACCCGTGAGCAAATTGACGTCAACGCCGAGACCTACAAGCAGCAGGTCTTCAAAATCCTCGACGAAAGCGTCACCGAGGTCCGCTACAACTCCGAGTGGCTGGGCAAGCTGGGCTACGAGGGCACCATCCGCCTCACCGCCCACTTCACCGTCTCCCAAATGCTCGAGCGTGACGACTTCAGCAAGCGCTTCCAGGCCGAGCACCCCATCGGCCTCCACGAGCTCCTCTACCCCGTCATGCAGGGTTACGACTCGGTGGCTCTCGAGTGCGACGTCGAGCTGGGCGGCACTGACCAGAAGTTCAACCTGCTCTGCGGCCGCGAACTCCAGCGCCACTACGGTCAGAAGCCCCAGATCGTCCTCATGACCCCCATCCTCGAAGGCCTCGACGGCGTCCAGAAAATGTCGAAATCCCTGGGCAACGCCATCGGCATCAACGAGCCGCCCGCCGAAATGTACGGCAAGCTCATGAGCATCAACGACGACCTGATGTGGAAGTATTTTCTCTTCCTCACCGACCTTCGCGGCTCCGAGGTTGATTCGCTCAGGGCTGAAGTCGCCTCCGGCGCACTCCATCCCATGGAAGCCAAGAAGCGCCTTGCCCGCACCATCACCGCCGGCTTCCACGGCGCAGAGGCCGCCCAAACCGCCGACGAAAGCTGGGCCCGCATGTTCCAGCAGAAAGTCGACGATGTTGAGGGCCTTGAGATGGTTCTGGTTAGGGCCGTGAATTTTTGGACTGGCTCCGATAAGAAGCTAGGCAGAGTTGCGAAGCTGATTACTTTGACGGGGCTTGCTGAATCTGTAGCCGACGCTGATCGTAAGCTAAAGGCTGGAGCTGTGAAGATCGGCGGTCAGGTTGTGACCCAAACCCATATCGAAATCCAATCAGGGACAAAGACAGCGATCCGAGTCGGGAAACGAGCAAAAATCGTCCACATGTACTTTCCCGCCGTCGGAGATCGCGTCAATGTTGACGGTAGACAAGGGGCCTTTCTGGTGTTGTCTGCGACCTTCGGCCAAATGGCCAGCGTTAGTCTTCTTGACATTGAGGGCAAGCCGACAATCAAGGAGTCGGTTTCGCTGGGTGCGCTCTCGCCTTACGATCTGGGGTAGGTCAGGGCCGGGCGCCCCAGGTTCCGCTTCTGAGACGTGGGAAACTACGCCGTTTTTTCGCGCCGCTTCTTGATGTCTTCCACAATCTGCTGCACGGTGATCCCCTGTTGCCACTTGTGCCGGTCCCTCGTGTAGTCGCCGCTACCAGGGCGGTAGATGCGCAAGAAGCGCGCCAAACCACCCGCGCCCAGCGTCCGCTGGAGGATCTCCAACGCGTGCTGCCGGAACTGCTCGTCGGTCATTTCCGCTGTGGCGCCCTGTTCTTCGTGGGTCATGGCGTAAATCCTCTCCTCCAGT